>Ga0155082_134_pt1 | contig 266975 bp, 253 predicted proteins | sample RifCSPhighO2_01_FD_106050 | JGI IMG/M metagenome (GOLD analysis project Ga0155082, IMG submission 106050) | Sphingomonadales bacterium RIFCSPHIGHO2_01_FULL_65_20 | reverse complement strand
ATCACGCGCGCGCTGTCGACCAGCGCAAGCTTCTCCAGGTTCGCGGCATAAGGCAGCGGCACGTCCTCGTTGGTCACGCGCAGCACCGGCGCGTCGAGATCGTCAAAGCCCTGCTCCATCGCCACCGCGCAGATTTCCGACGCGATCGAGCAGACCGGCCAGCCTTCCTCGACCACCACCATGCGGTTGGTCTTCTTCAGGCTTTCGAGCACGGTCGCAGTGTCGAGCGGACGCAGCGTGCGCAGATCGACCACCTCGGCATCGATGCCCTCGGCCGCCAGCTTCTCCGCCGCCTCGAGCGCGACGCCGACGCCGATCGAATAGCTGACGATGGTGACGTCCGAGCCTTCGCGCATGATCCGCGCCTTGCCGATCGGCAGGACATGGTCTTCGAGCTTGGGCACATCGAAGGTGCGGCCATAGACCAGCTCGTTCTCCAGGAACACGACCGGGTCCTCGGTGCGGATCGCCGCCTTGAGCAGGCCCTTCGCATCGGCACTATCATAGGGCGCAATCACGATCAGGCCTGGAACATTGGCATACCAGGGACCGAAATTCTGGCTGTGCTGCGCGCCGACGCGGCTCGCAGCGCCATTGGGGCCACGGAACACCACCGGACAGCGCATCTGGCCGCCCGACATGTAGTTGGTCTTGGCCGCCGAGTTGATGATATGGTCGATCGCCTGCATCGCGAAGTTGAAGGTCATGAACTCGATGACCGGGCGCAGACCACCCATCGCCGCGCCCGCACCGATGCCGGCAAAGCCATATTCGGTGATCGGCGTGTCGATCACGCGGCGCGGCCCGAATTCCTCGAGCAGCCCCTGGGTGACCTTGTACGCGCCCTGATATTCGGCGACTTCCTCGCCCATCACGAACACGCGGTCGTCGCGGCGCATTTCCTCCGCCATCGCATCGCGCAGCGCCTCGCGCACCGTGGTCGGCACCATTTCGGTGCCTTCGGGGATCGCCGGATCGCTCACCTCAGCCCGCTTGGGCGTTTCGGGGACGATCTGGACATTCTCGGTCGGGGCTTTCGCCTCGGGCTCGGGCGCCGGGGTTGGAGCGGGCGCCGGTGCGGCTTCCGCCGCCGAAGTGTCCTCGCCTTCGCCCGCGATCAGCGCGATCACAGCGCCGACCTTCACATTGTCGGTGCCCTCGGCGATCAGGATCTTCGAGATCGTGCCTTCATCGACCGCCTCGAATTCCATCGTCGCCTTATCGGTCTCGATTTCGGCCAGGATATCGCCGGAAGACACGGTATCGCCTTCCTTGACCAGCCACTTGGCCAGCGTCCCCTCTTCCATCGTGGGAGACAAAGCAGGCATTTTCAGTTCGATGGCCATCAATATTGCTCCACCAGCACATCGGTATACAGTTCGGACGGATCCGGCTCGGGCGAGGTTTCGGCAAAGTCTGCCGCCTCGCTGACGATCGTGCGGATTTCCTTGTCGATCGCCTTCATCGCATCTTCGCTCACGCCCATCTTGATCAGTTCGGCCTTGGCCGCCTCGATCGGGTCGGATTTCTCCTTGACGTTCTGCACCTCCTCGCGGCTGCGATACTTGGCCGGGTCGGACATGGAATGGCCGCGATAGCGATAGGTCTTGAGTTCCATCAGCAGCGGACCGTTGCCGCCACGGACATATTCGAGTGCCGCCTCGGCCGCGCCGCGCACTTCGAGCACGTCCATGCCGTTGACCTGCATGCCGGGGATGCGGAAGGAATCGCCGCGCCGGTAGAATTCGGTCTCGGCACTGCTGCGGGCGACCTTGGTGCCCATGGCATAGCCGTTATTCTCGATCACGAAGATGATCGGCAGCTTCCACAGCGCAGCCATGTTGAAGCTTTCATAGACCTGCCCCTGGTTGGCCGCGCCATCGCCGAAATAGGCCATGCACACGCCGCCATCCTCGGAATATTTGTGCCCGAAGGCGAGACCCGCACCCAGCGGAACCTGCGCGCCGACAATACCATGGCCGCCATAGAATTTGTGCTCGGTCGAGAACATGTGCATCGATCCGCCCTTGCCGCGCGAGATGCCCGCGCCGCGTCCGGTGAGCTCGGCCATGATGATCTTGGGATCGATGCCATAAGCCAGCATGTGCCCATGGTCGCGATAGCCGGTGATCACGCTGTCCTTGCCCGGCTCGAGCGCCGATTGCAGCCCGACCGCGACCGCTTCCTGGCCGATATACAGGTGGCAGAAGCCGCCGATCAGGCCCAGGCCGTAGAGCTGGCCCGCGCGCTCCTCGAAGCGGCGGATCAGCAGCATTTCCTTGTAGAAATGCAGCAGCTCTTCCTGGCTGGCTTCATAGCGGTCGGGGTTGCGCGGACGCGGATGATTGCTGCCCTCCTCGGGCAGGACCGGAGCTTTCGACGAGGCCTTTGCGGGCGGTTTGCGAACGGGCTTTGCAGCGGGTGTCTTGACCAAGACGGAAAACCTTTCACGCTGATGGATCAGTGCCATGCGGCAGGGGGAGGATTGACCCCCTTCCTATAGAAGCAGAGCCAAGGTTTACGCAACGGCCAAGGCGGTTTTTGCGCAATATTCCCGCAGCATCCGCGCTTTTGCGGGGCCGCTTATTTCAGCGGAACGATGACCTCGTCGGGATGCGCGACATTGAGCTCGCGGCGGACCAGTTCGCTCACCAGATCGGGATCGACCGCCTTGGGATCGAGCAGCTCGACACGGTTGCGCAGCGCATCGCGCTGCTTCTGCAGCCGCGCCAGCTCGACCTTCTGCACCTCCAGCCGCTGGCGATAGTCGCCCCAGGCCAGCACGCCCGTCGGCCCCAGCAGGGCATAGGCCGCAATGGCGAGCAGCGCGACGAGCGAGATGCCCGGCGCGATGGCCTGTTTTGCGGGTTTTATGACGGGTTTGCGCGACGACATTAATCTCTTGAATCACAATTGATTCGGGCTGGCAAGCCGAAACGGCCAGCCCGAATCAAATATGCGATCAATGGCTCACAAGTCGCGGAACAAAACGGGTTTTGTTCAACGGAAGATGGCAGCACCCGCATAATGCGCCGATGCACCCAGCTCCTCCTCGATGCGGATCAGCTGGTTGTACTTGGCAAGCCGGTCCGAGCGCGCGAGCGAACCGGTCTTGATCTGACCGCAATTGGTGGCGACCGCGAGATCGGCGATGGTCGCGTCCTCGGTCTCGCCCGAACGGTGCGACATCACTGCGGTATAGCCTGCGCGATGCGCCATGTTCACCGCTTCCAGCGTTTCGGTGAGCGTGCCGATCTGGTTGACCTTGACCAGCAGGCTGTTGGCCAGGCCCTTTTCGATGCCCATGGCCAGTCGCTCGGGATTGGTCACGAACAGGTCGTCGCCGACCAGTTGCACCTTGTTGCCGAGCAATTCTGTGACCGCGAGCCAGCCTTCGAAATCGTCCTCACTCATGCCGTCCTCGATCGAGCGGATCGGATATTCGGCGCACAGCTTGCCGAGATAATCGGCCATTTCGCTAGGAGAGAGCGACAGGCCCTCGCCGCTGATCTCGTACTTGCCGTCGCGGAAGAATTCGGTCGCGGCGCAATCGAGCGCCAGCATCACGTTCTCTCCCGGCTTGAACCCGGCCTTTTCGACCGAGGCCATGATGAAGTCGAGCGCGGCGCGGGTGGAGGCCAGGTTCGGAGCGAAGCCGCCCTCGTCACCGACCGCGGTAGCCAGGCCCTTTTCGTGCAGGCCCTTTTTGAGCGTGTGGAAGATTTCCGATCCCCAGCGCACCGCTTCGGCCAGGCTGTCCGCCCCGACCGGCATGATCATGAATTCCTGGAAATCGATCGGGTTGTCAGCATGTTCGCCGCCATTGATGATGTTCATCATCGGAACCGGCAGGACGTGCGCCGATACGCCGCCGACATAGCTGTAGAGCGGCAGGCCGCGCGCGTCGGCTGCGGCCTTGGCGACCGCCAGGCTGACACCCAGGATCGCGTTGGCGCCCAGGCGCGACTTGTTCTCGGTGCCGTCCAGGGCGATCATCGCCATGTCGATATCGCGCTGATCCTCAGCATCAAGACCGACAATCGCTTCGAAAATCTCGGTATTCACCATGTCGACGGCCTGGGTCACGCCCTTGCCCAGATACATGGACTTGTCGCCGTCGCGCTTCTCGACCGCCTCATAGGCACCGGTCGATGCGCCGGAAGGCACACCGGCGCGACCAAAGCTACCGTCTTCGAGCAGCACGTCGACCTCGACCGTGGGGTTGCCGCGGCTGTCGAGAATCTGGCGGGCGTGGATGTCCATGATCGCGGTCATAAGCGGCACTCTTTCCGGTATGTGGTGGGTGGAAGGATGGCGCCCCTCTAGGCGGTGGGCCGCGTCTTTGCAACAGGCGCAGGTGATCCCGAGAGGCGCTGTAAAGTCGCGTTGCTGCAGCCGCGAAAGCGCTTGAAAATATGCCGGGAGAGGCCAGAATATAACTTGGGCAAGCGGAACCGTGGCGGCGCTTCATGCGTCTGCCCTCAAGCTTGAGGAGGAATTCATGTCCGAAGAAGAAACCAAGGCTGCAGCCGCGCCGAAAAAGCCGCGCGCGAAAAAGGCCGCAACTGGTGACGGTGCCGCGAAGCCCGCCGCCCCGAAGCGCAAGGCGGCTCCCAAGCCCGCTGCGGAAAAGCCCGCCGATGTCACCCCCACCCCAAACAGCGCGGTGCTCGTGTCGAGCGGCGTCGCTGCCGCCGGTGCGACCGTCGCCGCGCAGTCGAGCAACGCATTTCAACAGGTTTCCGAAAAGGTGAGCGCAATGATCCCCGAAGACATGGGCGGCAAGGCCAAGGACGTGGCGAGCGATGTCAAGGACATGGCCTGTGATGCTGTCAACAGCATCGCGCAGATCCTGAACGACAGCGCCGGCGCGATCGACGACAATATCGGCCCCAAATATGGCGACTATGCCCGCAGCGCGGCGCAAAGCGTCACCGACGCGGCCGAGCGGCTGCGCGCCAAGCCGGTCGAGGAAATTGCCGAGGATACGCGCGAATTCGTCCGTACCAAGCCGGTTGCTGCCGCAGGCATCGCTGCGGTCGCCAGCTTGGTAGTCGCCAAGATCCTCTCGTCGGTGTTCGGCAAGCGGCGTTGAGCGCCCAGTCCGGACCGCTCCACCCGTGACCCAGACCATTCCCGACACCGCGCCAGGCCCGGGCGCGTCCGATCCGCCGCCTCTGCCCGAGACGGAAGCGGACAAACCCGGGCTGCTCGAACAGTTGCACGGCCTCTACGCCGATGGCCGCGAACTGATCGATGCAGAAATCAGCTTCCAGAAGGCGCGCATGGCCGCCGCCGGGCGCCAGGTCCGCGCGATGGCGGCGCTGGTGTTTGTCGGACTGGTGCTGATCGGCTGCGCGCTGATCGCGCTGGTGGTAGGCACCATGATTGCGCTCATTCCCTATCTCGGCGCATGGGGCGCGATGGGGGCGACCGTGCTCGCTACGCTGATCCTGGCGGCGCTCGCCTTCTGGCTCGCGGTCCGGCGCATCGGCAGGGTCGGAGCGCTGTTCGCCGACGAGAATGCTGCTGCCGACGAGACGAAAGCCTCTGCATGACCGAGCCCTTGCACAGCACGCCGCACGATCACGATGACGATGGCGCCGAAAGCCTTGCCGAGGTTTCCGCGCGTCGCCTCGCTGCGCGCACCCAGTGGCAAAAGGCCCTGGCCCGCGCCAAGGATCGCTTTGCCCCCGCAAATCTGCGCGACGAGGCGATCGAGACCGCCGCCGAGAAGATCGGCAATGCCGCCGATCAGGCTGCGGGTCTCGCCTGGACGCACCGCTGGAAAATTGCGCTGGCCGGTCTGCTTGGCGGGCTGTTCCTCGCGCGCAAGCCGATCACCAAGGCCGCCGCGCCGCTGGCCGACAAGGCCAGGGCGCAAGCGGAAAAGGCCCGCGACGCTCTGCGCAGCACCGGCAAGCGCTGACAGCGCGCAACAGGGCTGGAAAATCCCGCGCAACCGCATTATGGCGCGCCCCAGCAACGCGATGGGGCACGGCACGCAACACCCTGTCGCACGGGAGAGGATGCCGCCCGGCATCCGTTTCATCTGTCAGGGACGCATATTCACATGAGCAAACTTCATCTCGTCATGGGCGGACGCGTCAGCGACCCCCAAACCCTCGATTATTGCGAACTCGACAAGATGGACCTTGTCGGCGTCTATCCCGATTATGCCAGCGCTGAGGAAGCCTGGCGCAGCAAGGCCCAGGCCACCGTCGACGATGCCGAAATGCGCTATGTGATCGTGCACCTGCACCGGCTGCTCGATCCGGAAGAAACGCCCGCCAGCTGACCCTAGTCGATCAGGGAATATCGTGCCGCGGCCGCCGGACCTGGTGGCTGCGCACGAGCGGCACCGCGAGCAGCAGGCCCGCGGCAAAACCGCCGATATGCGCCCAGATGGCGATACCGAGCGCAGTGCCCGCAAAGGCGAGCTGGCTGAGCAGGTTGATTCCGATCCACGCGGCCATCAGCCATGCCATGTGGACGACGATCTGCGGGACCGGGCCGATCGCGGGCGGCTTGCGGCGCGAGAAAAGCAGGAAATAGGCCGCCATCAGCGCCGAAATCGCGCCGCTCGCGCCCACCACCGGCACCATCGATACCGGGTCGATCGCGTAGTGCATGGCCGCAGCGGCGATCATCCCCGCGCCATAAAGCAACAGATAGCGCTCCCAGCCGAGCGCCATTTCGACGATCCGCCCGATCACGATCAACGCCAGCATGTTCATGGCAAGGTGAAACAGCCCGGCATGTAGAAAGGCCGAGGTGAACGGCGTCAGCCAGACCGGCACGACCCATGGATAATCGACGGGCAGAGCGCTCGAATGCCCGTATAGCGCGTCATGCAGCCGCGCCGACCAGAACCCGCCCTCGATCTGCATCGGTTCGGTCCAGCCGGTGGTAAAGCCCACCAGCCAGACCAGCACATTGGCGATCACGAGAAAATTGGTTGCCGACCGCTGCGGCACGGCGGGCATGGTTCAGATGAACTCGATCTTGGACACGAGGTAGAACTTGTCGCCCGAAGGCACGCTCACCTCGACCTCGTCGTCGAGCTGACGGCCGATCAGCGCGCGGCCCAGCGGGCTCGAATAGCTGATCCTGCCCTTGCGCGCGTCTGCCTCGGCTTCGCCGACAATCTGGTACTTGACCGGCTTGTCGTCCTCGTCGAGCAGCGTCACGGTCGCGCCGAACACGATCTTGTCGCCCGAAAGCGTGGTCGGATCAATGATCTGCGCACGGCTCAGCTTGCCTTCCAGATCGGCAATGGTCGCCTCGACCTGGCCCTGGCGCTCCTTGGCGGCGTGATATTCGGCATTTTCCGAAAGATCGCCATGCGCGCGCGCTTCCTCGATCGCCTCGACGATCAGCGGACGTTCTTCCTTGAGCGCCTTCAGCTCGCGCGAGAGCTTTTCATAACCTTCTGCCAGCATCGGCAGCTTATCGACGGTTGCCATTCGGCATATCCCTTCATCCTTGGCCGACGCGAAGCCGAACGTCCGACAATAATGCCTTTAGCGGCCCTCGAACGGGGCCGCATCAGGGTAACGACTTGTCGGGGGGCTCAAGCGTCAGGCCGTATATTATAGGCCTGAAGCGGCTTTACTTCAAGGCTTGTCGCCGCAAGCGACGCCATGGCCTTGACCGCCGCGACGCTGGCAGCTGCCGTGGTGAAATACGGAATCTTCCCCGTCAGCGCGCTGGCGCGGATCGATTGCGAGTCCTTCAGGCTCTGCCAGCCCTCGGTGGTGTTGAAGATCAGCGCGATCTCGCCGTCCTTGATCTTGTCGACGATATGCGGGCGGCCCTGCGCCACCTTGTTGACCTCGGTCAGCGCCACGCCATTGTCGGAAAGATAGCGCGCGGTGCCGCCGGTCGCGACAATGTCCATGCCGAGTTCGATCAGCCCGCGCGCGGCTTCCAGAATCACCGGCTTGTCGCTGTCCTTGACCGAGATGAACACCGTGCCCTTGGTCGGCAGCGTCAGCCCGGCGCCGATCTGTGCCTTGGCAAAGGCCGTGGCGAAATCCTTGTCGATGCCCATGACTTCGCCCGTGGACTTCATCTCGGGGCTCAGCACCGGATCGACCCCGGCAAAGCGCGCCCAGGGGAAGACCGCCTCCTTGACCGCCATGTGGTCGATATTGCGATCGATCACCGGCAGATTGGCCAGCATCTCGCCCGCCATCACCCGCGCGGCATATTTGGCCACCGGCTGGCCGATCGCCTTGGCGACGAACGGCACCGTGCGGCTGGCGCGCGGATTGACCTCGATCAGGTAAACCTGGCCGTTCTTGACCGCGAACTGGATGTTCATCAGCCCGCGCACCTTCAATCCCTCGGCGAGCAACCTGGTCTGGCGCTCCATCTCGGCGATGATGTCACTGCTCAGGCTGTAGGGCGGCAGGCTGCACGCGCTGTCGCCCGAATGGACGCCCGCCTCCTCGATATGCTGCATCACGCCGGCGATCGCGACCTCCCGGCCGTCGCAGATCGCATCGACATCGACCTCGATCGCATCGCGCAGATACTGGTCGATCAGCACCGGACTGTCGCCCGAGACCTGCACCGCGGTGGCGATATAGCTTTCCAGCTGCGCCTGGCCGTCGACGATCTCCATCGCGCGGCCGCCGAGCACATAGGACGGGCGGATCAACACGGGATAGCCGATGCGGTTGGCGACCGCGATCGCCTCCTCGCGGCTGCGCGCGATGCCGTTGGCGGGCTGCTTCAGGCCCAGCTTGTCGACCAGCTTGGCAAAGCGCTCGCGGTCTTCGGCCAGGTCGATCGCATCGGGCGAGGTGCCCAGGATCGGGATGCCCGCATCCTCCAGCGCCTGGGCGAGCTTGAGCGGCGTCTGCCCGCCGAACTGCACGATCACGCCCACCAGCTCGCCGGTCGAACGCTCGACATCGAGCAGTTCGAGCACGTCCTCGGCCGTGAGCGGCTCGAAATAGAGCCGGTCCGACGTGTCATAGTCGGTCGAGACGGTTTCCGGGTTGCAGTTGACCATGATCGTCTCGAACCCGGCGTCACCAAGGGCGAAACAGGCATGGCAGCAGCAATAGTCGAACTCGATGCCCTGGCCGATGCGGTTGGGCCCGCCGCCCAGGATCACGACCTTGCGCCGTTCGGTCGGCTGGCTCTCGCATTCGGGCTCGCCGAAGGTCGGGGCCTCATAGGTCGAGTACATGTACGGCGTCTTGGCCGCGAACTCGGCCGCGCAGGTATCGATGCGCTTGAACACCGGGCGCACGCCAAGCTTGTGGCGCAGCGCGCGCACCTCCTCTTCGGTGACGCCGCCGGTCATCGCAACCACCGCATCGCGCACCAGGCCCGATCCGCGCGCGAGGGCATGGCCCATGCCCGGCCGCAGATTGGCCGACTTGAGCGCGAGATAGGCGAGGCGCTTGTCGGAAAAGCCCATCGACTTGAGCCGCCGCATCCCCGCCGCATCGCGCGGAAGGCCATCAGCGAGCACCTCGGCCTCGGCATCGACGATCTGCTTGATCTGTTCGAGGAACCAGGGATCGAACTTGGCGACGGCATGGATCTGCTCCACGGTCATGCCCTCGCGCAGCGCCTGCGCCGCGATGAGCAACCGGTCGGGCGTCGCCTGGCTGAGTTCGGCGACGATGTCCTCGTGCGGCGCGCCGACGAGATGATCGACGAAATTGAACCCACTCAGGCCGGTCTCGAGACCGCGCAGCGCCTTCTGCACCGATTCCTGGAAGTTGCGGCCGATCGCCATCACTTCGCCCACCGATTTCATCGCGGTGCCGAGCAGCGGGCTCGATCCCTTGAACTTCTCGAAGGCGAAGCGCGGAATCTTGGTGACCACATAATCGATCGTCGGCTCGAAGCTGGCAGGCGTCGCGCCGGTAATGTCGTTGGTGATCTCGTCAAGCGTGTATCCCACCGCCAGCTTGGCCGCGACCTTGGCGATCGGGAAACCCGTCGCCTTCGAGGCGAGCGCCGAGGAGCGCGACACGCGCGGGTTCATCTCGATCACGATCAGGCGGCCGTCCTTCGGGTTGACCGCGAACTGCACGTTCGACCCGCCCGTCTCGACGCCGATCTCGCGCAGCACCGCGATGCTGGCCGAGCGCATGATCTGATATTCCTTGTCGGTCAGCGTCAGCGCGGGCGCGACCGTGATGGAATCGCCGGTGTGCACGCCCATCGGATCGACATTCTCGATCGAGCAGATGATGATGGCATTGTCGTTCTTGTCGCGAACGACCTCCATTTCATATTCTTTCCAGCCGAGCAGCGATTCCTCGATCAGCACCTCGGTGGTCGGCGAGGCGTCGAGCCCGCCGGTGACGATCTGGACGAACTCGTCGCGGTTGTACGCGATTCCGCCGCCGGTGCCGCCCATGGTGAAGCTGGGCCGGATGATCGAGGGCAGGCCGGTACGTTCGAGCACCGCCAGCGCCTCCTCGACCGTATGCGCGATGCCCGACCGCGCCGATTCCAGCCCGATCTTGTCCATCGCCTCGCGGAACTTCTGCCGGTCCTCGGCCTTGTCGATCGCCTCGGCCTTGGCGCCGATCAACTCGACATCGTATTTCTCGAGCGTACCATTGGCATCGAGCGCCAGCGCGGTGTTGAGCGCGGTCTGCCCGCCCATGGTCGGCAGCACCACCAGCTTCTCGTTCGGACGCTCGGCGCGCTCCTTGGCGATGATCTTGGCAACGATCTCCGGCGTGATCGGCTCGACATAGGTCGCATCGGCCATGTCGGGATCGGTCATGATCGTCGCGGGGTTGGAGTTGACGAGGACGATGCGATAGCCCTCCTCCTTCAGCGCCTTGCACGCCTGCGTGCCCGAATAATCGAACTCGCACGCCTGGCCGATGATGATCGGGCCGGCGCCGATGATCAGGATGCTGTCTATGTCGGTGCGCTTGGGCATTGTTTATCGTGCTCTCTTTAAAGGCGTGAATTGTGTGTCAGGGCTGCGGCGGCGCGGATCATCAATGCACCGTGCCGGTCTGGGCTTCGCAGCCCCAGCCGTCATATTCGAGGTCGAACAGCTGCTCGATCTGCAGGCACAGTTCGGTGAGCGCACGGATCGACTTTTCGTCCACCGCCTGCACCCGTTCCAGAAACAGCCAGGGGTCGCCGCCTTGTTCGTCATCTTCATGGCCAAGCTCGGTCAGCCCCAGCTCCTCCGCCGCTTCGGACAGCCGCTCCAGATTGGCCTCGGACCCGCGAAAGCTCACGTCCACCGCACGGCGAATGCTGGCCTGATCGCCATTGGCGGCCAGATTGCGCAGCACGTCCTGATCGGCGGCCCATTCCTGCTCCATGCGGACAGGATCGACGGGGGGGAGCTTGATCGTCACGCGGCGGTCGCCGGAGCCTTGAGGCTGCTCACGAACTTCTCGAACAGGTAGAAGCTGTCCTGCGGTCCCGGCGAGGCTTCGGGGTGATATTGCACGCCGAACGCTTGTCTGTCGGTGAACGCGATACCGCAATTGCTGCCGTCGAACAGCGAGACGTGCGTCTCGACGACATTAGCGGGCAGCGTTGCCGCATCGACTGCGAAGCCGTGGTTCATGCTGGTGATCTCGACCACACCGGTCTCGAGCCGCTTGACCGGATGGTTCGCGCCGCGATGGCCCTGGTGCATCTTGAGCGTGCGCGCGCCGGCGGCGAGGCCGAGCAGCTGGTGGCCGAGGCAGATGCCGAAGATCGGAATGTCGCGCTCAAGCAGGCCCTGGATCACCGGCACCGCATAGACGCCGGTCGCGGCGGGATCGCCTGGGCCGTTCGAGAGGAACACGCCCGCCGGTTCGAGCGCGAGGATCTCTTCGAGCGAGGTCCTGGCCGGAACCACGGTCACCCTCGCGCCCGCCTCGACCAGCGAGCGGAAGATATTGTGCTTCGCGCCATAATCGATCGCGACGACATGCGGACGCTCGCCCTCGCCCATCGCGGCATAACCATGACCCAAGGTCCACTTGCCGCCGTCCCAGCCGCGCGTCTCGGCGCCGGTGACCTCGATCGCGAGGTCCATGCCCTCCAGCCCCGGCCAGCCCTGCGCCAGCGTGAGCAGCGCAGGCATGTCGAACACGCCATCGGGCGCGTGCGCGATCACCGCATTGGGCGCACCGGCCTCGCGGATGCGGCGGGTGAGCGCGCGCGTATCGACGCCCGAAATGCCGATCTGGTTATTGGCACTCAGCCAGTCGCTGAAATGCTGTGCGGACCGGAAACTGCTGGGGTTGGTCACGTCCTGGCGCACGATGCAGCCCAGCGCGTGCGGCACATCGGCCTCGATATCCTCGGGATTCGCGCCGACATTGCCGATATGCGGGAAGGTGAAGGTGATGATCTGCCCGGCATAGCTCGGGTCAGTCAGGATTTCCTGATAGCCGGTGATCGAGGTGTTGAAGCACACCTCACCCGCCTTGGCCCCGGCAGCACCAAAGCCCCTGCCCCAGATCGCGGTGCCATCGGCCAGCAGCAACAGGCCGGTCGCGCCTTGGGGTTGAGCGGAGGTGGTGGCGTGCGCCATGGATCGTGTTCCTTGCCTTGCGGTATGAGTCGCGAATGTGCCGGGCCGCAGGATATGGCAGGATGATGCGGGGCCAAAGCCCTGTGACGCGCCCTGCCGGACAGCGGCCAAATTGGCGGGTCACTAGGCGCGGGTGGCTTGCACGGTCAATCTATGAAAAACATTTTTATCCGGCTAGGTTGAACGCTTGTTCCAAAATCCACGGAAAAAGAAAGGTTCGCGCGCATGATTCGCGATTCGCTGAAAGCTGCGCAGGTCTCTGCCATGAAGGCCGGCGACAAGGAGCGCACGGCGGCCGTCCGGCTGATCCTCGCCAAGATCAAGGACCGCGACATCGAACTGCGCACCCAGGCCGCGCCCGCCGATGACGATGCCATGGTCACCGAAGTGCTGCAGAAGATGATCAAGCAGCGCCGCGAATCGATCGCCATGTACGAACAGGGCGGCCGGGCCGAACTCGCCGCGCAGGAAGCGGCCGAGGTCGCGGTGATCGAGGAATTCCTGCCCGCGCAGATGGACGAGGCGGCAGCAAAAGCCGCGATCGCCAAGGTCGTCGCCGATACGGGTGCGGCCAGCCTCAAGGACATGGGCAAGGTCATGGCCGAAGTGAAGTCGCGCCACGGCAGCGAACTCGACATGAGCAAGGCGAGCGCCTGGGTGAAGGAGGCCCTGGCGGGCTGAGGGCAACGTTTCGGGCGTTGCCAAAGCTCTAACTCCGTTTGTCCCGAGCGAAGTCGAGGGACGTATGCGCAACCCATCACGAGGCACTACATGGCTTTCTGGGTCTATATCCTCCAATGCGCAGACGGAAAATTCTATACCGGCCAGACCGACGACCTAGAGCGGAGAATGGGCGAGCACCAGCATGGCGGGTTCTGCGATTTCACGTCGCGCAGGCGTCCTGTGGAGCTGGTTTGGAGCGAGTATTACCAGACCCGTGGGGACGCGATCGAGGTCGAGAAACAGCTAAAGTCCTGGTCTCGCGCCAAGAAGATCGGTTTGATCAATGGTGATTGGAAAATGGTCAGTCATTATTCACGACCGCCTCACGAACGTCCCTCGACTTCGCTCGGGACAAACGGAGGTGGGTTCGGCAAGGCTGACGAGGGGAAAGCTGAGCTTCCATGAGCAAACCCTGCATTAACCGTCTATCACCTTATTCAGGAGCACGCGCACCCCTTCTCGTTTGTCCCGAGCGAAGTCGAGGGACGTATGCGCAACATCAGTATATCACGTCATCCTCTACCACCTTAAGCGAAAAACAGCTTTCCGTAGGGCTCGACACAGTCCAAGTTGGGAACGTCCCTGCCGCAATCGACGGGCGCACCTCCGCATGACCCTATCCCCGCAATGGCTGGATGAACTGAGGTCGAGGATCACGCTGTCCACGCTGATCGGGCGGCATGTGAAGGTGCAGCGCGCAGGTCGCGAGTACAAGGCGTGCTGCCCCTTTCATAACGAGAAGACGCCCAGCTTCACAATCAACGACGACAAGGGCTTCTACCATTGCTTCGGCTGCGGGGCGCATGGCGATGCGATCCGGTTCATGACCGATCATCAGGGCCTGGGCTTCATGGATGCGGTCAAGGAGCTCGCCGCCGAAGCGGGGATGAGCGTGCCCGCGCCCGATCCGCGCGCCGCGCGCCAGGCCGAGGCGCGCGCAACGCTGCACGATGTCTGCCAGGCGGCGCAGGATTGGTTCGTCGCGCAGCTCGGCAGCGCGGCAGGCGAAGAGGCGCGCGCGTATCTGAAAAACCGGGGGCTGACGGCCGAGACCATCGCGCGCTTCGGCATCGGCTTCGCGCCCGACAGCCGCACCGGCATCAAGTCCGCGCTCGGCCATCTCGACGAGGAGCTGCTGATCGAGGCGGGGCTGCTGATCAAGGTCGACGACAAGGCGCCTTATGACCGTTTCCGCGGCCGCATCATGATTCCGATCCGCGATCCGCGCGGGCGGGTGATCGCGTTCGGCGGGCGCATCCTGGGCGCGGGCGAGCCCAAATATCTGAACTCGCCCGACACGCCTTTGTTCGACAAGGGCCGCACGCTTTACAACCTGCACCTCGCCGCCCCCGCCTCGCGCCAGAGCGGGCGCGTAGTGGTGGTCGAAGGCTATATGGACGTGATTGCGCTCGCCCAGGCGGGCTTTGGCGAATGCGTCGCGCCGCTCGGCACCGCGCTCACCGAGCATCAGATCGAACGACTGTGGAAGATGGTTGATCGCCCACTGCTGTGCTTCGATGGCGACAATGCCGGGCAGAAGGCGGCGATGCGCGCCGCGACGCGCGCGCTTCCGCTGCTCAAGCCCGGCCTGTCGCTGGGCTTCGTCTCGCTGCCCGGCGGACAGGACCCGGACGATCTTGTCCGCGCATCGGGCCCGCAGGCCTTCACCGCCTGCCTCGACCAGGCGACCGGACTGCTCGACCATCTCTGGTCGCACGAGCTGAACGCCCAGCCGCTCGCCAGTCCGGAGGCGCGCGCGGGATTCAAGGCGCGATTGAACGCGCATGCCGACACGATTGCCGATGGCGACATCAAGGCGCTCTATCGCCGCGAGATCGGGCAGCGCTTTTCCGACCTGTTCTTCGCGGCACGCGCGCCCTCGCCTGCCCGCGCGCCACAACAGCGCGGCGCTTCGGGCAAGGGCTGGCAGCGCCGCGACGAGCCCGTGCCGCCGAGCGAGGAGCTGCGCGCGTTCAGCCGGCAGCCGATGAGCGACCTGATCGTGCGCGGCGTGCTCATCGGGCTGATATACCGCCCGGCGCTGATCGCCAGGCACAGCGAAACGCTGAGCGAATTCGTCACCCTTGCCGACCGCTGGGCCGACCTGCTGGATGCGCTGCTCGATGCGTCGCACCGGCCCGGTGCAGATGGTCTTGATCCGCCCGCGCTGATGACCATATTGCAATCCAGGGGGCTGGCAGACGCGGTGGACAGGCTGAAATCGGGCGGAAAGCCGCCGTTTTCCTTCTGCATCCCGGCGATCGAGCCACCCGATCAACTGCGCGAGGCCCGGATTGCGGAAGACTTTGCCGAGGCGATCGAAGTGATGATTACCCGCCCCAGGCTGGAGGCGGCGTTGCAGGATGTGACGCGCCGATTCGAAAATGACATGCAAGACGGTTTGTTTTTGGAGCAGCAGCAGCTAAGGGCAAGAAAGGAAGCGTTTGACCAGCGCCTGATCGAACTGACGGAGCGAGGCTGACACGGGACGGGCTGCATGCCCTCACCGCGGTTCAGACCCCATGCGATCAAGGCGGATACGGGACGAGCGCGAAATATTTGAAACGGACCCTTTGGGTCTGATAACAAAGCAAATTCTCCGCAGGCTTGGACGCAGCCCGCGGCGGCACAGGTGACAGGAAGTACGCAAATTGGCCAAGGAACCGAAAGACCCCAAGACCGACGGCACCGATGCCCCGCTGATCGACCTCAACGAAGCGTCGGTCAAGAAGCTGCTCGCGCGCGCCAAGAAGCGCGGCTACATCACCTATGACGAGCTGAACGAGGCCCTGCCGCAGGATCAGATGTCGTCCGAACAGATTGAGGACGTGATGTCCGCGATCTCCGAAATGGGCGTCAACATCGTCGAGAATGACGAGGAAGGCGCGGAAGAACAGCCGGTCGACGACAGCGATGCCGTCGATGACGGTTCCGAACAGCTCAACATCTCTCCCGAAAAGAAGAAGGAGACGATGGACCGCACCGATGACCCGGTGCGCATGTACCTGCGCGAGATGGGCGCCGTCGAGCTGCTCAGCCGCGAGGGCGAAATCGCGATCGCCAAGCGCATCGAGGCCGGCCGCGACACGATGATCCTGGGCCTGTGCGAAAGCCCGATCACCTTCCACGCGATCATCGAATGGTCGACCGCGCTGAATGATGGCGAGATGCAGCTGCGCGAGATCCTCGATCTCGATGCGATGCTTTCCAAGGACCCCGCGCCTGAAAGCCTGTCCGAGGACGGCGACGATGATGGCGAGATCAGCGAGAAGACCGCAGGCCCCAGCTTCAAGGACGAGGACGAGGTCGAGGAAGTCACCGATTCGGAGGACGAGGAAGACGAGCTGACCGAGCGTCGCACCCGTCGCCCCGAAGAGGATGACGAGGAAGACAACACGCTTTCGCTGGCGCAGATGGAAGCGCAGCTGAAACCGGCGGCGCTTGAGAAGTTCGCGCAGATCACCGCGCTCTTCCGCAAGTTCGAGAAGATCCAGGGCGAGCGCCTCAACGCGCTCAGCATCGGCGACGACTTCCCGGCGGCGAAGGAAAAGCAGTATCAGAAGCTGCGCGAGGACCTGACCGCCGAGGTGGAATCGGTCCAGTTCCACGCCAACAAGATCGAGTATCTGGTCGATCAGCTCTATTCGTTCAACCGTCGGCTGACCGCTTTGGGCGGCCAGATGCTGCGTCTGGCCGAGCGTCACAAGGTGCCGCGCAGGGATTTCCTCGACCGCTATGTCGGGCACGAGATGGACGAGGCGTGGCTCGAATCCATGGCCGGCATCGACAAGAAATGGGCCAATTTCGTCGCCAATGAGGCGAGCGCCGTCGATCGCATCCGCGCAGAGATTTCGGACATCGCGGCCGCCACCGGCATGTCGCTCGGCGAGTTCCGCCGCATCGTCAACATGGTGCAGAAGGGCGAGCGCGAGGCGCGGATCGCCAAGAAGGAAATGGTCGAGGCGAACCTGCGCCTCGTCATCTCGATCGCCAAGAAGTACACCAATCGCGGTCTGCAGTTCCTCGACCTGATCCAGGAAGGCAATATCGGCCTGATGAAGGCGGTCGACAAGTTCGAGTATCGCCGCGGCTACAAGTTCTCGACCTATGCGACCTGGTGGATCCGTCAGGCGATCACGCGTTCGATCGCCGATCAGGCGCGCACCATCCGCATTCCGGTGCACATGATCGAGACGATCAACAAGCTGGTCCGCACCAGCCGCCAGTTCCTGCACGAACAGGGCCGCGAACCGACACCGGAAGAAATGGCCGAGCGCCTCTCGATGCCGCTCGAAAAGGTCCGCAAGGTGATGAAGATCGCCAAGGAGCCGATCAGCCTCGAAACGCCGATCGGCGACGAGGAGGATTCGCATCTCGGCGATTTCATCGAGGACAAGAACGCGATCATCCCGGTGGACGCCGCGATCCAGGCGAACCTCAAGGAAACGGTCACCCGCGTGCTCGCTTCGCTGACCCCGCGCGAGGAACGCGTGCTGCGCATGCGTTTCGGCATCGGCATGAACACAGACCACACGCTTGAGGAAGTCGGCCAGCAGTTCTCGGTCACCCGCGAACGTATCCGCCAGATCGAGGCCAAGGCGCTGCGCAAGCTCAAGCACCCGAGCCGCTCGCGCAAGATGCGGAGCTTCCTGGATCAGTAAGCGTCTGTGCCGCGCGCCAGCGGCTAGCCGGTAGATCGAGCAACGCAGCGATCATGGTCATCATGCGCTGGCACAGCGGTTGGTGTCGCGCGGGGCTCAAGACCCATGCGGCGCGGTGCTTCCCACAGCACACGCGCCCTACCCCATGAACGTCGCAGGAGCGGTCTTCAGCGAAGCGGGGCCAGCCGCAATATTCGGGTGCACAATGGTTGAGCCGCGATGGCGGAACAGTTGCGCTGACGCCTGATTGACCGTGAGTGCCGGATTTAAGCTCGGCTAAAGCAGAAAACGACAGGTACCGAATCAGAATAGAAGCGTCGATTCCTTTTGCTGCACGTCGCGCCGCCCCGCAAAAAGCCCTGCTTACGGCGATACCAACCCCCAATAATGCATGAGATCTGGTGTCGCGACGAAAATGAGCGCCTGCATTTTGATTTATTTATCAATGCCTTGAACGGAAACCCCTCAATTTTGGAGTAAACACAAAATTTACCATCCCCGCATAGCCGTTGAAGCGTCGGGGCAAGGGAGCAGCCCTGACAAGAGGATGCCGGCGTGAGGGCGCTGGCTTGAGCAGGGGAAATACATCATGTCCAAGACAGCATTGCTGCTGGTTACATCTTACTGCGCGCTGGCCGCGCCGGCATGGGCGGCAACCGCCTCCGCTACGGCTTCCGAGAGCGCGATCACCAATAGCGCGGCGACCGAGGCAGCAGAGGCCGATGCTGCGCAGCAATCGGGGGGCGCTGCCGCAAAACCCGCGCAGGAACTTTTTTCGACCGGCGTGGCCAAGGGCCGCGACCGGCTCGATAGCGCGACCTCGACCAGCGCGCTGCGCGGCGATGACATCACGCTGCTTGGACCGCGCCCGATCGGCGAGGTGCTGCGTACCATGGCCGGCCTGCGCGTCGCGACCAGCATCGGCGAAGGCAACAACAACTATACCGTGCGCGGGCTTCCGCTCGCCGCCGGTGGATCGAAATACATGCAGATCCAGGAAGACGGCCTGCCGTTGCTGGAGTTTGCCGACCTGTTCAACGTGGGCGCCGACGTCTACCTCCGCAACGACCTGACCGTGAACGCGATCGAGACGATCCGCGGCGGCTCGGCCTCGACCTTCGCGTCGAACTCGCCCGGCGGCCTGATCAACGTGCTGTCGCGCACCGGCGATGTCGAAGGCGGCGCGGTGCAGTTCACCACCGGCCTCGATTTCGACACCAAGCGCGTCGATTTCACTTATGGCGGCAAGCTGGGCGAGAACACCCGCTTCCATATCGGCGGCTTCTATCGCCAGGGCGAAGGCCCGCGCAACAATGGCTTTGACGGCTGGAAGGGCGGCCAGGTCAAGTTCAACATCACCCGCGAGTTCGAGAACGGCTATGTTCGGCTGTATCTCAAGTATCTCGACGACCGTTCGCCGACCTTCGCTCCGTATTTCGCCAATATCACCGGCACCAACGCCAATCCGCGTATCCGCAGCTTCCCGGGCTTCGACCTGCGTGACGACACCATCCTGTCCTCGTTCCTGGGACCGGTTATCACGCTGGACCAGAACAACAGCCCGGCCGCCTTCCCGGTGGCCACTGGCCAGAGCGCCGAATCCAAGTCGATCGGGCTTGAGGCCCAGTTCGAGGTGGCCGGCTGGACGATCACCGAGCGCATGCGCTATGCGGCCAATGGCGGCGATTTCAGCCGCGGCTTCCCCAACACCGCCAATACCGTGTCGGCCTTTGCCGCAGGCCAGGGCGGAGCCGGAGCGTTTGCACGCTATGCGAGCGGCCCGCTGGCAGGCCAGCTGATCAACCCCAATGGCCTGATCAACGGCAACGGTCTGCTCTCGCTCTATTTCTTCTCTTTCGTCCGTGCGCGCTCGCTCGACAATTTCACCAACGATGTCCGCGCCTCGAAGGTGTGGGAACTGCCCGACGGCAAGCTGACCACCACGCTCGGGGCCTATCTGGCGACACAGGACCTCAACACCACCTGGCTCCACACCGCGATGAACATCGATGCCAACGGCAATAATGGCACGGCGCAGGTCGATATCTTCAACGCGGCTGGTCAGCCCCAAACGCTCAACGGCTATTTCGCCTTTGCCCGCGCGACCAGCCTTTTCCGCCGCGCGTTCGATGTGAACTATCGCGTGTTCGCGCCTTACGGATCGGTCAACTACCAGTTCGGCAAGTTCGCGATCGGCGGGAGCCTGCGCTACGATACCGGCGAGTACGCGGTTCTCTGGTCGGCGCGGACCTCAACAACGGCAGCGTCGGTCTGATAACCCAGGATATCAACCGCGACGGCGTGATCAACCCGGCCGAAAACCGCGTTGCCTTCCTGCCCTTCACCCAGCCCGGCGCGGTGAACTATAACTACGGTTATCTCAGCTATTCGGGCGGGATCAACTATCGCGCGGCCGAGCCCTTTTCGCTCTTCGCGCGGTACAGCAAGGGCGCGCGTGCCAATGCCGACAAGGTGTTGTTCACGCCGCTGATCAACAATGCCACCGGCGGCATCCGCAGCAACACCGACAAGCAGGACAATGTGAAGCAGCTCGAAGGCGGCTTCAAGTTCCGCAAGGACGGCTTCACCTTCAACGCCACGGCGTTCCGCGTCACGGCAGCCGACCACAATGTGATCAACGGCGCGGCGAACCGGACCGACCGGCGCTACCGCGCCACCGGCATCGAGATGGAAGGCGGGGTGCACAGGGGGCCGTTCAGCCTGATGATCGGCGCGACCTACACCAAGGCCAAGATCACGCGCGACCTGCTCGATCCGACCCTGACCGGCAAGGAACCGCGCCACCAGCCCGACTGGACCTTCTTCGCGACGCCCTCGGTCGATCTGGGCCGCGCAGTGATCGGTGCCAGCATTGCCGGGGTGACCAAGAGCTTCGCGCAGGATTCCAACCTGCTGGTCATGCCGGGCTTCACGACGGTCGACCTGTTCGGCCATGTCAAGCTGTTCAAGGGCGGCAGCCTGCAGGTCAACGCCAACAACGTGTTCAACACGCTCGGTATCTTCGAAGTGAACCAGGCGAGCGTTCCGGCCAATGGCATCGGCTTTGCCCGGGCGATCAACGGACGGACGATCTCCGCCTCATTCCGCTTCGATTTCTGACTTCCGGGAGGGAGGGAACGGTCAGGCGCTGTCGGGGAGCCCGGCAGCGCCTGACTGCGTATGGAAGTCCGCTCCCGCATCAGCATCCGCTCCCGCATCAGCATCCGCTCCCGCATGGGCATCGGCGCCAGTCGCGCGGGGCAGGAACAGCGTCATCGCTGTGCCCTTGCCGAGTTCACTCTCGATCCTGAGGCCACCGCCCGACTGATGCGTGAAGCCATGCACCATCGGCACGCCAAGGCCGGTCCCCTTGCCGACCTGCTTGGTGGTGAAGAACGGTTCAGCCACGCGCGCCAGCGTTTCGGGAGCCATGCCCGTTCCGTTGTCGATCACGCTGATCGCGGCATAGTCGCCCTCTGCAAGCTCGGGCAATGCCTCGTCGCCGGGCGCGCGTACCGCACGGGCGACAATGCGCACCGCCCCGCCATCGGGCATGGCATCGCGCGCGTTGATGACAAGGTTGAGCAGCGCCGACTGGAGCTGCGCGGCATCGGCGATGATGGCACCGCAGGCGCCATCGTCCTCGATCGCAACGCTGATCCCGGACCCCGCCGAGACCCCGAGCAGCGGCTCCAGTTCCTTCAGAAAGGCGGACACGTCGATCCGCTCGGGATCGAGCCGCTGCTGCCGCGCAAAGGCGAGCAATTGCTTGACCAGCCCCGTGCCGCGCATCGCGGCATTGGTGCTCATATCGACCAGCTTCAGAGCCTCGGGGTCGTCGAGCCGCCGCCCGATCAGCGACAGGCCGCTCAGCACAGCCGCCAGGATGTTGTTGAAATCATGCGCCACACCCGCAACCAGCCGGCCCATCGCCTCCATCTTCTGGCTGCGGATCAGCGCGTCCTGCGCCGCCTCGCGCTGGGCGATCTCCTCTTTCAGCTGCGCGTTCGCCGCATGCAGCGCTGCCGTGCGCCGCGCGACGGTGATTTCCAGATCGTCCGCCAGCGCGCGCAGCGCCCTTTGCGCCTGCACGCGCTCCTCGATGATGGTGCCCGAAGGGATCAGACCGGTGATCGCGCCGGAGGAATCGCGCAACGGCGCAAGCTGGAAATCGATCGTCACCGGGGCATGGCCGAGCATCACCGGCACGTCATAGCGCACCAGCTCGCCCGCGCGGGCGGCTTCGATGGCGAGCTTGAGCCGCGCCTGCACCTCGGCGTCATAGGACCACCAAGGCGCATCCCAGAAAGGCTTGCCCGCGACATCCGCAAGCTGCAGCCCGGCCGCGTCGAGCGGCGCACGATTGGCATAATCGACCTCGCCGTCGAGCGTCAGAACGCCGACAAAGGCGAACAGCTGGTCGAGCACGCGGCGCAGCTTGTCCTCGCGCTCGCGAATTTCGCGATCCTGGCGGCGGCGGTCGGTGACGTCCTCGCAGATGATGCCGATGCCGCTGACCTCCCCGTCACCGACGAAGATCGGATAGAATTGCTCGCGCCATTCGCGGATTTCGCCGGGATGGGCCAGCGTCGTTCCCGTAATGGCCACATCGCGCAACGGCTCGCCGCTCTCGATCACCTTGAGCAGCATCGGCTCGGCGATCGCGCGCAAATCGGGAACCAGATCCCAGACCTTCTTGCCGACATGTTCTTCGGGCGAGAAGCCGTTCATGTCCGCCAGCGCCGGATTGACGCGCACAAAGCGCAGTTCCCGGTCGATCAGCCCCAGGCCAAGCGGCGCCCGGGCGTAGAGCGCATCGAGTTCGGCGGCATCGGTTGCCTCCTGCACGCGTGAAGCCCGAACCTGATCCACCAGATGCTCCCGCTTCCACGAATCGCTCGTCAGTCACCAGCCTGACAATGACGGCGCCGCTCGGTCCAATTCTGGTCTATGCGTCCAAATGGCATGACGTCCAATGAAATGTGCAGCGGCAGACCAAGGCCGGAGCCAGGCTAATCTGCCGACATCAGGATGTTATTCTGCAAATTGATCCATGTTAATCAATTGCCGTCCGATCGGTGCGGATTTGCAAGCGGCGAAAGGAACTGTTTGCCATAGCCGTCGGGCAGCGAAAGTCCGGCAACGCCATAGCCATCCGGCCATTGCTGGTCCGGCATGTAATGCGTTCCGAACCAGCGGTCGATCATCGGCAGATGTACCGCGAAATTCTTGTCGGTTGCCACGGGTTCGATGGCATGGTGCCAGTGATGATAGCGCGGCATGGCGATCCAGCGTTCCAGCCAGGGGCTGCGCGGCGCGAAATTGGCATGGATGAACACCGCGTGCAGCGAAACGAAGCCCAGATAGGCAAAGACGGCCACGGGATCGAAGCCGAGCATCACGATCGGCAGCAGCACGAGGCCGCGGGTGACGACGACATCGACCAGATGCAGCCGCGATCCGGCGAGCCAGTCCATGTGTGTGACCGAATGGTGCACGCGGTGAAAGCGCCACAGCAGCGGCACGGCATGAAAGGCGCGGTGCACCGCATATTGCGCCAGATCGGCGACCAGCACGATGAGCGCGAACTGCACCGCCAGCGGCAGCATCTGGACCATCGTCTGGACCGGCGCGATGGCCAGCTTCTGCCCAGCCCAGGTCGCCGGCACCAGCACCAGCAACGACATCAACTGCACCAGCGCGTGGCTCATGAAGAAATAGGTCGCGTCGGTCAGCCATCCCTTGCGGAACGGCCCCTGCTCGCGCCGTAGCGCGAACGCGCGTTCGAGCGGAACGAACAAGGCAGCCGTGGTCAGCGTGCCGAGCACGAACCAGTCGAGCCCGATATGCACCCGGGTCGGGCAGGCGTCGGGAATGGCGACCCCGCCTGCCCCCAGCGCCAACGCGAGCCCGGCCAGCACCAGACCCGCCAGACCGAGCGCCTTGCGCCGCCGCAGCAGCATCGACAGCCCCGCCAGCCCCAGCGTCACCAGGATCGCGCTGTCGATCGCACTGCGCACCAGCGGCAGCGGGTAGCGCGCGCGCAGTTCGGGCATGGTCAGCCATTGCGGAAAGTGCAGGCACAGCACCGCCGCGACGCTGAGCAGCCCCAGCGCGATCGAAAGCACACCGCTCCACCAGCCGCTGCCGAAGCGGCGCGGCGCGCGATCTGCGAATATCCGGGTCAGCCATTGCTCTGCGGTCATCGCGCGCGAGCATGACGGCCAAGCGCAAACATATGGTTAGGGGATGTTTCGCGAGCTTGACGAACCGCGCGCGTTCGCCTTTGACCTGGCGCGGACGCGAAAGGGGCATCATGCGCATTCTGACCTGGCTGGCAGCGATCGTTCTGGCGTGGTGCGGGGCACCTCAGGGTCTGGCGCAGGTGACCATGCCCGACGGATCGGTCATTGCCAAAGACCGGATCGATTCCGCAGCGGCCGCTTGCAAGGCGGGCAAGACCGATGCCTGTCTGGTGCGCGGCCTTGCGCTGGAACGTGGCATCGGCGAACCCATCGAGATCAATCTCGCGGCCGCCGCTTTCCGCAGCGCTTGCGAGGGCGGGATGGGCATGGGGTGCGAAAAGGAAGCCGACATTGCCGCACGGCGGCACGACAAGCGCCAGGACCTGAGGCTAGCCGCCGAACGCTGGGGCAAGGCGCGCACCACGTTCACCACGGGCTGCGAGGCCGGCAACCCGCTTGCCTGCCATCGCCTGGCGGACATGCTGGCCAACAACAGCGCGATGATCGACAAGCCCCGCGCGGTGACACTGCTCGCCAAAGCCTGTTTCGACCTGAGATTTGGCCCTTCCTGCATCGCGGGCAGCGCGCTGACCGGGCTGTCCACATCTGCGGTGCGCGATCCGGCTCTGGCCACGCGGTTCGAGGCTGCCGTCGATCCGGCCCTTACGAGCGCTTGTGACGAGGACCGGGTCGGGGCATGCGCGATGCTCGGCGAATGGCTGCTCGGCCGACTTGGCCCCAAGGACACCGCACGCATCGCCATGCTTGCCGAAAAGGCGTGCAGCGGCGGCGCCGTGCACGGCTGCGCACTGGCGGCCGATCTCGTCCGCCGCACCGATAGCAGCGCCGAGGGCTGGGACAGACGATATGCCTATCTCGATCGTGCCTGCGCGATCCAGTTCGGCTATTGCAGCGGCTTGGCCGATCTGATGCGGGCCGCGCCGCCGATCCGATCGGTCGATAGCGGCCTCATCTTCCTCGCCGATATCAAGGCCTGTCTCGCCGAAGCCGAAGAGCATTGCTGGCGGCTGTACGAGCCCGCTGCCAGGCTGAGCGCCACCGAGCTCGCCCAACTCGTCGAGACATTCGATCAGGCCTGTCTCAATCTGCCCAGACCCAGCGCCGAAATCTGCGCGTCTGCAGCCAGCAACCATCTCGAGCGCGCCGAAGCCGTTCCTGCCGGCGCTGCGACCGATCGGGCGACGGCGGGCCGCCTGTATCAGCGCGCGCTGGAACTGCCGGAGGAAGCCGAGGACAATCCGACCGCGCACAGCGAGGCGCGGGCATTCCTGGCAGGCCGCTGAACCTCAGGCCGCGATGCTGCCTTCCGCATCGTCCTCGGCGAGCAGCCAGGCCTCGGCCTCCTTGATGTCGGTAAACATGCGGGCATCGCGCCCTTGGCTGGCGCGCATCAGCTGCATCCGCGCCAGCGATTGCGAGAAGACAAAAGCCAGCTTGCGCGAGCGATAGCGCGGCCCTGCGAGCACGGCACCGAACGCCTGCACGATCTCCTGCGGCTGGATCTTCATGTCGCGCACATCGACCAGGGTCACATGCTCGTTGGGACCGCAGGTCAGCCGCTCATGCGCCGCATTGCGCGCCGCAACGAACCGCTCGACGTCCACAGCCTCGAAAAAGCCTGCGAGATACTGCCGCACCATGTTGGTCGATGGATCGGCTGTGATTCGAAAAATTGCCCCCATCTCGGCTGGATATTCCGGGGAAATGAAGATTCGGTAAGCGCTGGAACACGATCGTTTCGGACCGTCAGGCGTCCGCTAGGCATCCGTCATGAGGCCCTGAACGCCACGTTTCCAGGGCATATGCCACTCGGGCGCGTTTGACTTTGCAAGGCGCGGCAACACACCATCCCTGCCCAGCAGCCAGGCCTCGGCCTCCGCGACCGAATAGAAGAAGCGCGCATCGCGTCCGGATGCGGCGCGCTGCAGCTGCTTGCAGGCCAGCGAATGCGAAACGACAAAGGCAAGCTTGCGCGAACGCAACGGCGGATTGGCCAGCACGGCCTGAAATGCCTGGACGACGTCCTGCTGCTGAATCTTGACATGACGCGCGTCGACCAGGGCCAGATGCTGGTTCGGCCCGCACGTCAGCTGTCCGAAAGCGGCATTGCGGTCAGCGACAAAGCGCTCGACATCCGCTGGTTCGAAGAAACCAGCGAGATACTGCCGCAGAATATTGTTTACCGGATCGACCTCAATTTTGTGAATCGCGTCCATGAATCGGACTTATGCGAGTCGAATGAAGATTTGGTAAGCGCAATTTGTGTGGGATATGACGCTGAACTGCCCAGCTTTATTGCAACTTTTTGCAGATAACAGTCATGCTTAATAAAGCCTCAAGTCGTCCACCGCTTGCCAGGCCGTTTCATCAGTCCCGGTGAGCGCGTCGAGATCGCCCGGCTGCGCACCTGCATCATCCACCCATTCACGCAACGCCGGACCGCCATTGATCACGTCGATCGCCAGCTTCCCGAGCTCGTACTCGTACGGGAAATCGCGCCAGAGCGGGTAATCCGGATAGAGCGCGCGGATCGCCTTGAAGCCCAGCGCCTGGACGCGCCAGGGGCGGAAGGCATGATGATCGTAGAACTGGCCTTCAGCATGAATGTGCACGCCATGGCAGAGCTGGCCGACATGCTTGTGGAAGGTCGGCTCGAACCAGATCTCGCGCAAGGCGCAGCCGGCCAGCCATTCGGGCGCGAGAGCATGCATCTTTCCGATCACGTCGCGTGCGTTGATGTCGGGCGCGCCGAACAGCTCGAGCGGGCGGGTCGTCCCCCTGCCCTCGCTCAGCGTCGTGCCCTCCAGCATCACCGTGCCGGCATAGGCGCGCGCCATGTTGACGTTCGGCGCGTTGGGGCTGGGATTGACCCAGAGCCGGTCGGTCGGCCAGCCGAAGCCCGGCGCGGACTCAGGTTTCCAGCCGTGCATTTCGACCACGCGATAGTCGACATCGAGCCCGTAGTGCCGGATGAACCAGTGGCCCATCTCGCCCAGCGTCAGCCCGTGGCGCATCGGCATCGGCCCTGCGCCGACAAAGCTTTCCCACCCGGTGCGCAGCGTCAACCCCTCGACCGGGCGTCCGGCGGGATTGGGCCGGTCGAGCACCCAGACCGACTTGCCATGCTCGGCGGCGGCCTCGAGAATGTAGAGCAAGGTCGTGACGAAGGTGTAGATGCGGCAGCCCAGGTCCTGCAGGTCGATCAGGATCACGTCAAAGCTGTCGATCATTGCCGGGGTCGGGCGGCGCACCTCGCCATAGAGGCTGAACACCGGGATGCCGTGCACCGGATCGGTGAAATCCGGGCTTTCAACCATATTGTCCTGCTTGTCGCCGCGCAGCCCGTGCTGCGGCCCGAAGGCGGCGGTCAGTTGGATGTCGTCGAGCGCGGCCAGGGCATCGAGCGAATGCACCAGATCAGCGGTCACCGAGGCAGGATGCGCGAGCAGCGCGACGCGACGGCCCTTGAGCGGCGCGCGCAGCTCGGGCTCAGCCAGAAGACGATCGATACCGAAGAGCATGGGGGCCTCGCTGCAAGATGATGCGCGCTGTTTAGCCGAGCCGCGCGGCAAAACAATCCGGGTGGTGAAAATCGGGTTTGCCGGACGGATGCGCAAGCGACCAGTAGCTCCTGGCTCCGTCGGTGGCTTCGATCACGGCGGTGATCGCCAGCCGCCAGGGCGCGGGGCCGAGCAGCGCGTCGAGCCCGGCGAGCGGGATGGTCGCCTGCCAGAGCCCGCTCTCTTCTGCCATCTGCGGGTTTACCGGCAAGGCTAGGTCGCGCATTCCGGTACGGTAATCGTCGAACGCATAGGCCGCCCAGGCACCCGAGGGAGCGAGGTTGAACTCGGCATAGGCAGGGCCGGATGTGGACCCGATGAACGCCTCGAAGCAAGTGTGCTGCCAGAGGCCATCGGTGCGGCCCTGTGCCGGGGCGGGCCAGACGATGCGCGCTTCGGGGTCGGTGACGTGATAGGTGATCGTCAGCGTGTCTTCTGCGGCCAACCAACAGTCAACCGATAGGGTGACGCCTTGGGACGATGGAAAATCGGGATGGGGATGAAGCTGCGACATACTGACAGCATTCCAGACCAACCACGCGCAGTTCAACCTCTTTCGTCATTCCCGCGAACGCGGGAATCCCGCTTATGCGCTGACCGGGACGCAGAAGCGGGACCCCCGCCTTCGCGGGGGTGACGAGTTGGATCGATTGGGAATCGAGCGGGAATCACGAGGTTTGCGCTTTCATCCCGCAATGCTAGACTGACGCAAACGTAAAGCGCGCCAAGCGCATCGGGAGAGCATCATGGCGCTGGTCAAGGCTGCCAATCCATCGCAGATCTTCGGGCGCGAGGCGTTTCGCGACCTCACCGCCATATCGCGCTGGAAGGGACTCGCATTGGTCGCGCATGCCTGGATCACGATCGTCGCACTCGCCTGGGGCGCGGCCTGGATCGGCACCTGGTGGGCCTGGGTGATTGCGATCGTGCTGATCGGCGGACGGCAGCTTGGTCTCGCCATCCTGATGCACGAAGGCGCGCACGGGCTGCTCCACCCGAACCGTGCGGTAAACAACTGGGTCGGGCAATGGGTCACCGGCGTGCCCATGGGCACCGATCTGCACGCCTATCGCACCTATCACCTGACGCACCATCGCTACACGCAACAGCCCGAGGACCCGGACCTGTCGCTCTCCGCGCCCTTCCCCACCACGCGCGCCAGCCTGATGCGCAAGGTGTTCCGCGACCTCACCGGCCAGACCTTCATCAAGCAGCGCGGTGCGCAGCTGGCGATGGCGATCAAGGGCTTCGGCCCGGGCGCGAAGGAGCAGAACCTGTTCATCGGCAAGGTGACGCTGCGCTTCCTCGCCGCGCAGGTCGTGCTGCTCGCGCTCTCGTTCGCTACGGGGCTCGGCGCGCTGCCGTATCTCATCTGGCTGATCGCGATGGCGACGACGTTCCAGCTGTACCTGCGCATCCGCAACATCGCCGAACATGCCTGCACGACGACGGGCAGCGAGGACCCATTCACCCATGCGCGCACCACACACGCAAACTGGCTGGAGCGGGCGACGGTCGCGCCCTATTGGGTGAATTTCCACAGCGAGCACCACCTGTTCATGGGCGTGCCCTGCTATAATCTGGCCAAAGCGCACCGCATGCTGGTGGAGGCAGGGCATGCCGGGCGGATGACCATCGCGCCCGGCTATGCCGCGGTGATGCGGCAGGTCGTCAAACCTGCCGCATGACCTGAAGCATCACGCCATTTCGGTGCTGGCCTTTTCGCTGACCATCTCGGCAATCGCCTTGCCGAAGGCGGGCAGATCGTCGGGGCAGCGGCTGGTGATGAGATTGCCGTCGATCGCGACCTCCTGATCGACGAAATTCGCGCCTGCGTTCTTGAGGTCGGTGACGATCGACTTGTAGCCGGTAATCGTCTTGCCCTCGGCCAGCCCCGCCTCGACCAGCAGCCAGGGTGCGTGGCACACGGCGGCGACGGGCTTGCCCGCGTCGGCAAAGGCCTTGATCAGCGCCAGCGCCTCGGGATTGACGCGCAGCAGGTCGGGGTTGATCTGGCCGCCGGGCAGCACCAGCGCGTCATATTGCTCGACCCGCGCGCCAGAAAGCGGCGCATCGACGCTGACGCTCTGGCCCCAGTCGTCGCCCTTCCAGCCCTTGATCTCGCCACTTTCGGGCGAGACGATGGTGACATTGGCGCCTGCGCCCTTGAGGTCGTCGCGCGGCTGGAGGAGTTCGGATTCCTCGAAACCGTGCGTGGCGAGGATGCAGATGTTGCGACCGGAAAGATCGGGAAGGCTCATGGGGGATTCTCCGTTTTGGGGGTTTCCCTGCCCCTACGGATGCAGCCCGAAGGCGTTCCCTATAGCCACTTCGCCCATTTGAAGCGCAGGTACAGGCCGACACAGATCGTGACCATCACGCCCACGACCAGAAAATAGCCATAGTGCCATCGCAGTTCCGGCATGAATTCGAAGTTCATCCCGTAGATCCCGGCAATCGCGGTCGGCACCGCCAGGATCGCGGCCCAGGCGGCAAGCTGGCGGGTGATGACGCCCTGGCGCTGCTGCTCGAGCAGGCCGCTGGTCTCGATCACCGAGGTCAGCGTGTCGCGTAGCCCCGCGACGCGATAATCGGCGCGGCGGACATGGTCGTGCAGGTCGCGGAAATAGGGATGGATGTCGGCATCGATCTGCGGCAGCTCGAGGTGCATGCAGCGATTGGCGACGTCCTGCATCGGGCTGAGCACCCGTTGCAGCCGGAACAGGTCGCGGCGCAGCGAGAAGAGCTGCGCGGTCTCTTGCTTGTTCAGAAACGCATCGAGCGCGCGGTCCTCGATGCCGAGCACCTTGTCCTCGAGCGTGTCGATGACATCGAGATAGCCGTCGACGATGAAATCGAGGATCGCATGCAGCACGTAGTCCGCGCCACGCTTGAGCAGCCGGGGTGTCGCCTCGAGCTTGTGGCGCACCGGGCTATGGTCGCGCAGCGATCCGTGCCGCACGGTGACGATGAACTGGCGGCCCATGAAGATGGCGGTATTGCCATAGGTGATCGCGGTGTTGCTATCGCTCTCGTCGAGATGGACGGTGCGCGCGACCGCAAACAGATGCTCGCCATAAGGCTCGATCTTGGGCAGGTGCCGCCGGTCGAGCGCGTCTTCCACCGCCAGCGGGTGCAGCCCCAGCTGCGACTGGATCGGCATCAGCTCGGCCTCGCTCGGCTCGTGCAGCCCGATCCACAGCAGGTCCGCCGGGTCGTCGAGCGACGGCAGCGGCTGGCTCAGGTCGATATCGCGCACCCGCTCCCCATCGCGATAGAGGCGCGCGGCGATGACGGTCACCGGACGAAAGCCCGTGTCAAACCGTCTCTCCCGTCCGCCCCAGCGCTTCCGCGATCAGCTTGCGGGTGTTGGCGATGCCGTAGAGCGCGATGAAGCTGCCCATGCGCGGCCCCTGCTCGCTGCCCAGAAGCGTCTCGTACAGCGCCTTGAACCAGTCGCGCAGGTTGCCGAAGCCATAGGCCTCGTCCTTGCCGATGGCATAGACGATGTTCTGGATGTCCTCGGCCGATGCGTTTTCGGGCAGTTCGGCGAGTTCGTTGTCGAGCCGGGTCAGCGCGTCGATCTCGGGCCCCTCGGGCCAGCGGCGCTTGAGCGTCGGGGCGATGAAATCGCGGCCATAGTTCACCGCATTCTCGATCAGCCCGTCGAGTTCGGGATGCGTTTCCGGCGAGACGCCGGGCGCATATTTCTGCACGAAGCCCCATACCAGATCCTTGTCGTCCATGCCCGGCAGGCTGACGACATTGAGCAGCAGCCCGAAGCTCACCGGCGGGCTGCCTGCGGGAACGTCGCCCGCATGGATATGGTGCGCGGGGTTGCCCAGCCGCTTGTCAGCATCCTGGCCGTGCCAGTTGTCGCGGAACTGGAAATATTCGTCCACCGCGCGCGGGATGACGCCCAGATGCAGCTGCTTGGCCGCCTTGGGCTCGCGGAAGATATAAAAAGCCAGGCTGTTCTCGCTGCCGTAGCGCAGCCATTCCTCGATCGACAGGCCGTTGCCCTTGGACTTGGAGATCTTCTCGCCCTTTTCGTCGAGGAACATCTCGTAGATCATGCCCTCTGGCTTCTGGCCGCCGAGCACGCGCGCGATCTTGCCCGATTGGACGCCGCTATCGGTCAGGTCCTTGCCGTACATCTCGTAATCGACGCCCAGCGCCACCCAGCGCATCGCCCAGTCGACCTTCCATTGCAGCTTCGCACCGCCCGAGAGCACCGATTGCTCGATCGTCTCGCCCTCGTCGGTGAAGCGCACGATCCCGGCCTCGGCATCGACCACCTCGACCGGCACCTGCAGCACCACACCCGACTTGGCGCTGATCGGCATGATCGGCGAATAGGTCGCGGCGCGCTCGGCACGCAGCGTCGGCAGCATGATGTCGAGGATCGCCTGATAGTTGCGCAGCACCCCGCGCAGCGCCTCGTCGAACGCGCCGCTGCGATAACGCTCGGTCGAGGAGACGAACTCGTAATCGAAGCCGAACTGGTCGAGGAACGCGCGCAGCATCGCGTTGTTGTGATGCGCGAAGCTTTCGAACTTGCCGAACGGATCGGGGATCTGGGTCAGCGGCTTGCCGAGGTGCTGGCGCAGCATCTCGGGATTGGGCACATTGTCGGGCACCTTGCGGAGGCCATCCATATCGTCGCTGAACGCCACCAGCCGCGTCGGCGCGCTGTCGGTCAGCGTTTCATAGGCGCGGCGCACCAGCGTGGTGCGGAATACCTCCTGGAACGTGCCGATATGCGGCAGGCCTGACGGACCATAGCCGGTCTCGAACAGCATCGGCCCCTGACCCTCGGGCTTGCCATTGGGATAGCGTTTCAGCAGCTTGCGCGCTTCCTCGAACGGCCATGCCTTGGATCGCATTGCAGCTTCGCGATACGCGCTCACACGTGTTTCCTTTTCGTTCCGATGTCGCCATAAGGGCGGATAATGATCGCTTCCCTAAACTTTCCAGCCCTGCATGCAAGCCATAGCGCGATCTGGTTCGCGCATCCCGGCGAGCCTGCGGTGCGCATCGCCAAGGGCGAGGCGATCGCCCGCGCGGCCGAGACGCCGCTGATCATGCTCAATGCCCCACTGGTGGCGCAGCGGCTGGGCTATCCCGAGCTATCCGGGCTCGACCTGCTCGAGCTGTTCGCCTTCGTTCACCCGGCGCAGTTCATGGTACCGACACCGATGGGGCTGGCGAAGGCGCTGAAGCTCCCTCTCCTACTCAGGGGAGGGGGGAACGCGCCCGAGCTGGCATTACAATCCCCTCTCCCAACCCTCTCCCCTCAAGGCGAGAGGGCTGAACAAGGTCTCCCCGAATCCGCCATTCCGGCCCTGCTCCATGCCGCCGCCGAGGCGCTGATCGCGACGCTGGAGCGGCCCGACTGGCCGCAGCGCGAGGGGGCCTGGACCGGGCTGCAGGCGCTGGCGCGGTTGCGCTGGCCATGGGCCGGACTTGCCTCCAAGCATCTGAAACAACCGGAAAAGGCCGAACGCTGGCTGTTCTCGCGCCTGCCCGAATGGGAGGAGCAGGCCCCGCGCCCGCAGCCGCGCCAGATCACGCTGGCGGAAAATGACGCCGAGGCGCAGCTCGAGGCGCTGACTGGCGCGGGCGCAGAGCGCCGCGAGGGCCAGCGCCAGTTCGCGCGCACCGCATCGCACATCTTCGCCCCGCGCGAACGCCGCGCCGAACCGCATATGCTGCTCGCCGAAGCGGGCACCGGAATCGGCAAGACGCTGGGCTATCTCGCGCCTGCCTCGCTCTGGTCGCACGGCGCGGGGGGAACGGTGTGGATCTCTACCTATACCAAGGCGTTGCAACGTCAGCTCTCGCGCGAGACCGAGCGCATCTATGCGGGCGAGGCCGAGTTCCGCAAGCGCGTGGTCATCCGCAAGGGGCGCGAGAACTATCTGTGCCTGCTCAACCTCGAGGATGCCTTGCAGGGCGGCTTCCAGAACCGCGCCGCCGTGCTCGCACAGCTGGTCGCGCGCTGGGCCGCGTATAGCCGCGACGGCGACATGATCGGCGGCGACCTGCCCGGCTGGCTGACCACGCTGTTCCGCCGCGCGGGCGTCACCGCGCTGACCGACCGGCGCGGCGAGTGCGTCTATGCCGGCTGCCCGCATTACCGCAAATGCTTCATCGAGCACGCCGCGCGATCGAGCCAGAATGCCGATCTGGTCATCGCCAACCATGCCTTGGTGATGGTCAACGCTGCGCGCGCGCGCGAGCAGCAGGGCCGCCCGACGCGGATCATCTTCGACGAGGGCCATCACCTGCACGATGCCGCCGATTCGATGTTTGCGGTCGCGCTGACCGGCCAGGAAACAGTCGAGATGCGCCGCTGGGTGATGGGGCCCGAGGGCAAGTCGCGCGGCCGCAGGCGCGGGCTCGCCGCGCGCCTCTCGGACGTCGCCTCCTATGACGAGGCGGGCGGGCGCGCGATCGAGGCGGCGCGGATCGCCGCCGAGGCGCTGCCCGGCGAGGGCTGGCTCGCGCGCATCCGCGAGGGCGCGCCCTCGGGCGAAATCGAGCAGCTGCTCGCCGCGATCCGGGGCACCGTCTATGCCCGCGACGAAAGCGGCGCAGAGGATGCAGGCTACGGCATGGAGACCGAACTTGCCGAGCTCGACGGTCCGCTGATCGCCGCCGCGATGGAAGCCGCGCGCGCAATCGACGCGCTGCACCAGCCGCTGGTGGCATTGGGGCGCAGGCTGGAAGTGCTGATCGAGGATCCGCCCGACTGGCTCGACGGCCCAGCGCGCGCGCGCATCGAGGGCGCGCTCGCCTCGCTTGGCTGGCGCATCGACCTGCTCGCCGCCTGGGCCTCGCTGCTGGGGCGGATCGGCGGCCCTGCGGATCCCGATTTCGTCGACTGGCTGGCGCTCGACCGAATCGAGGGGCGCGAGTACGACATGGGGCTGCACCGGCGCTGGCTCGATCCGGGCAAGCCGCTGGCCGAAGCCGTGATCAAGCCCGCGCATGGCGTGCTGGTCACCTCAGCCACGCTCAAGGCCGGCGAGGACTGGACCCCGGCAATGATGCGCACCGGCGCGGTGCATCTGGAAAAGCCGCCCGAATTGTTCGAAGCGCGCAGCCCGTTCGATTATGCCAATCAGGCCGAGGTGCTGATCGTCACCGACGTGAAAAAGGGCGACATGGCGGGGCTGGCCGGGGCCTATGGGCGGCTGATCGAGGCCGCCGGTGGCGGAGCCCTGGGCCTGTTCACCGCGATCAAGCGGTTGCGCGCGGTGCATGGCCGCATCGCCGACCGGCTCGCGCAATCGGGTCTGCCGCTCTACGCGCAGCATGTCGACCCTATGGAGACCGGCACCCTGGTCGACATCTTCCGCGACGATCCACGCGCCTCGCTGCTCGGCACCGATAGCTTGCGCGACGGGGTCGACGTGCCCGGCGATTCGCTGCGGCTGGTCATCATGGAAGGCGTGCCATGGCCCAAGCCCGACATCCTGCACCGGGCGCGCAAGCTCGCCGGTGGCGGCACCCAATATGACGACATGATCATCCGCGCACGCCTCGCCCAAGCGTTCGGACGGCTGATCCGCCGCGCCGACGATCGCGGGCGGTTCGTGATGCTCTCCTCCGCCTTTCCCTCGCGTCTGCTCAGCGCCTTTCCGCCCGGAACGCCGGTGCGACGGTGCACGCTTTCCGAAGCTTTACAAGCGGTGCAATCTGGCGTTTCTGCGCGAGGAAACGAGGGCGCGCGAATCGATCCCGTGACGGGATCGGGGGGAGAGATGCGATGAAAAGGCTGACCTTGCTGCGGCACGCCAAATCGGACTGGCTGGACCGCTCCCTGCGCGATTTCGATCGGCCGCTCAACGCACGCGGGCTGAAGGGCGCCAAGGCCATGGGCTATTATGCCGCCGAGAAGAAGATGGTGTTCGACGCGGTCGTCGCCTCGCCTGCGGTGCGCGTCACCGAGACGATCGACCATTTCGAGACCGCCTATGGCCAGACGCTGCACCCCGACTGGGACCGCCGCATCTATCTCGCCTCGTCGGTAACGCTGATCGACGTGCTGCGCGGGGTGGATGACAGCGCGAACCATGTGCTGATGGTCGGGCACAATCCGGGTCTGGAAGACCTGGTGTTCGATCTGGTGCCCGATGATGGTTCTAGCCCGTTGCGCGATGTCGTCGAGGAGAAATTCCCCACCGCCGCGCTCGCGATCATGGACATTGCGATCGATCACTGGTCCGAACTCGACAACCGCACCGCGAAATTGATCGAGGTCACCCGTCCGCGCGATCTCGATCCCGAGCTGGGGCCGCAGGACGACGACTGACGCCATGGCAAAGCCGCTGCCCGAGACCATCCTGCGCCGCGCGGGCCCGGACGATGCCGCGAAGCTGGCGCTGATCGGCTCGGCGACCTTTCTCACCGCCTTTGCGCATGATCATCCGGGGCAAGCGCTGATCGACCATTGCAGCGTCGAGCATGGCATGGCGCGCTATGCTGGCTGGCTGGACAAGCCCGAATACGCCTTCTGGCTGCTGGAAACGCCGCTCGGCGCGCCGGTCGGCTATGCGATGATGAGCCCGCCCGAGCTCGATATCAAGCCGCAGCCCGGATCGGTGGAGTTGAAGCGCATCTATGCGCTGTCGGGCTGGCAGGGTGCTGGCCTTGGCCGCAGGCTGATGGACGCGGTGATCGACGAGGCCCGCGCCCGCGAGGCCACGTGCCTGTATTTGTGCGTCTATACCAACAATCCCGATGCGCAGCGCTTCTACGAACGCTTCGGGTTCGAGAAGGTCGGGCAGCAGCAGTTCATGACCGGCAACGTGCCGTTTACCGACTGGATCATGCGCAAGCCGCTCTGAACGGTGCGCAGTGGCTCAGGCCGCTTCGAGTGCCGCTGCCAACCGGTCGCGGATCGCGCGCAGCGCGGCGAGATCGATCGAATGGGCAGCGGTTACGGCAGGCGCAGGTGCTGCAGCAGGCGCCGGCTTCGCCGCCTTGCCTGCCAGATACTGCCGCGCGCCGCGCACGGTAAAGCCCTCGCGGTTGAGCAAGCGGTCGATCGTGCGCAGCGTCTCGACATCCTCGGGCCGGTAATAGCGCCGCCCCCCGGCACGCTTGAGCGGCTTGATGCTGTCGAACTGCGCTTCCCAATAGCGCAGGATGTGCGGCTTGACCCCCAGTTCGGCCGAAACCTCGCCGATGGTGCGCATCGCGCCCTCGGCCTTGCCGGAGGAGGTCACCGGGTCAGTCACCGGCCATGATCCTTTCCTTCATGATCTGGCTGGCGCGGAAGGTCAGCACGCGGCGCGGAGTGATCGGAACCTCGACCCCGGTCTTGGGGTTGCGCCCGACGCGCTCGCCCTTGTCGCGCAACAGAAAGGTGCCGAAGCCCGAAATCTTCACATTCTCGCCGCGCTCGAGAGCGTCGGTCATGTGGTTGAGCACCGATTCCACCATCTGCGCCGCATCGGCGCGAGACAGTCCTACCTGGTTGTTGATCGTATCGGCCAGATCAGCCCTGGTCAAAGTACCCACTGAACGCATCGCCCCGTCTCCTAACCCGCCAAGAGCAGGATAGCGGATCGAAGTTATAATGGCAAATCGAGGCTATGTAAAAACAGTGCGAATAGAGGCGATTGCGCGACAAAATTGCGTGAGGTTAATAGCGGATTACCGCCGCCCCCCAGGTAAGGCCGCCGCCCATCGCTTCGAGCACCAGCAGGTCGCCGCGCTGGATGCGGCCGTCGCGCACGGCGGTGTCGAGTGCGAGCGGAACCGACGCGGCCGAGGTATTGGCATGCTGGTCCACGGTGACCACCACCTTTTCCGGCGGCAGACCCAGCTTGCGCGCGGTCGCATCGAGAATGCGGGCATTGGCCTGGTGCGGCACCACCCAGTCGATATCGGCGCTGGTCAGGCCCAGCCGGTGCAGCACCTGCTCCATGACTTCGGCCAGATTGACCACGGCATGGCGAAACACCTCGCGCCCCTTCATCCGGACCTTGCCGACGGTGCCCGTGGTCGAGGGCCCGCCATCAACATAGAGCAGGTCGTGATGGCGACCATCGGCGTGCAACTGGGTCGTCAGGATGCCGCGCGCGGCGCTATCGCCCTCCGCGGCGGTTTCGAGCCCGAGCACGACCGCGCCCGCACCATCGCCGAACAGCACGCAGGTGCCGCGATCTTCCCAGTCGAGAATGCGGCTGAAGGTTTCCGCACCGATGACCAGCGCGCGGCTGCCCATGCCGGTGCGCAGCATGCTGTCGGCAACGCTGAGCGCGTAAAGAAAGCCCGAACAGACCGCTGCGACGTCGAAGGCGATACCGCCTGTCATGCCGATCGCCGACTGCACCTTGGTCGCGGTGGCGGGGAAGGTGTGGTCGGGGGTCGCTGTCGCAAGCACGATCAGGTCGATATCGCTGCCTGCCAGTCCTGCGGCTTCGAGCGCCCTGTTGGCCGCATCTATTGCCAGCGTGCCCGTGGTCTCTTCCGGCGCGGCGATATGGCGGAACTTGATGCCGGTGCGCTCGGTGATCCACTCGTCCGAGGTATCGACGGTTTCAGCCAGTTCGGCATTGGATACCCGCTTGGCTGGCAGTGCCGATCCCGTGCCGAGAATGACACTGCGCGTCGCCGGAGCCTGAAAAGTCATTTGGGAAATTCGCCCGATCCGTTGGAAGCGACGCCGTTGCTGGCGATCGCGCTGGTATCAAAGTCCTTCAGCACATCGCCGATGCGCTGGGTGATATTGTCCTCGACCAGCCTTGCTGCGACCTCGACCGCGTTCGCCACGCCCTTGATGCTGGCCGATCCGTGGCTTTTCACCACCACGCCGTTGAGGCCCAGGAACACCGCGCCATTATGGTTGTTGGGATCGAGATGGTGCCTGAGCAATTCGGTCGCCGGGCGCGAGATCAGAAAGCCGATCTTCGAGCGGAGCGAGGACTGGAAGCTGCGCTTGAGCAGATCGGTGACGAAGCGCGCTGTGCCTTCGAGCGCCTTCAAGGCGATATTGCCTGAAAAGCCGTCGGTGACGACGACATCAACATCGCCGCGCGAGATCTTGTCCGCCTCGATAAAGCCCTTGAACTGCATCGGCAGGTGCGTCGCGGCGCGCAGCGCGGCGGCGGCATCGCGGATCGCCTCGGTGCCCTTCGATTCCTCGGTGCCGATGTTGAGCAGCCCGGTGCGGGGCTTTTCGAAGCCGAAGATGATCTGCGAATAGACCGCGCCCATGATCGCGAACTGGACGAGGTTGCGGGCATCGCACTCGGTATTCGCGCCAAGGTCGAGCATGACCATGTCGGTCTCGTCGAGCGTCGGCAGCAATGCGGCGAGCGCGGGCCGGTCGATGCCGGGCATGGTGCGCAGCGCGAGCTTGGCCATCGCCATTAGCGCGCCGGTATTGCCGGCGCTCACAGCGGCGCTGCAATCGCCGGACTTTACCGCCTGGATGGCGAGCCCCATCGAGCTGTTCTTGGACTTGCGCAGCGCCTGGCTGGGCTTGTCCTCGCCCTTCACCACCTCTTCGGTGTGAAGGATCTCGGACGCCGCGCGCAAATTGGGGTGATTGTCCAGGCCCTGCTTGATCTGCTTTTCGTCGCCGACCAGCAGAAAGGTGAAGCGATCGTGGCGGTGGCGCGCTTCCGCCGCCCCGCCCAGCATCACCCGCACGCCTTCATCACCGCCCATCGCATCAATCGCGATCCGCGGCTTCATCGGCACCGGTTAATCCCCCTGAAAAAGTGCAAAGACCGTCTGATAAGGATCAGGCGACTTCGAGCACCTCACGGCCGTTATAATGGCCGCATGCGCCGCAGACATGGTGCGGGCGCTTCAGTTCACCACAGTTGGAGCATTCGCTGAACGCGTCGATGGTCAGCGAATCGTGGCTCCGGCGCATGCCGCGCTTGGAGGGCGAAGTTTTTCTCTTAGGAACAGCCATGGCAGCCTGCTTACCTTAAATTGCTTGTCAATCAATGCGATATTGCCAACTCGCCCCATCAGGACGCCACTGGCGCGGCCTGCCGATACAGCGACACGGCCCATTCGCGTGCGAAGGCGGCGCTATAGCGAAAATCTCGTGCGTTGCAAGCTCTGTCGCGCTAGTCCGCTGCACAATTGGTCGTCGCGACGCGGACGACCGCCAACGAGGGGACGATACGCATGAACCTGCCGCTGACACTGACCATGGCCGCTGCCGCCGGATTGATCAACCTGTGGCTCGCCCTCCGCATCGGCCAGGTGCGCACCAGCCAGAAGGTCAGCGTGGGCGATGGCGGCAATGAGTTCGTCATCCGCCGCATGCGCGCCCAGGCCAATTTCGTCGAATACACGCCCTTCGTGCTGGTGCTGATCGGTGCGCTCGAATGTTCGGGCTATGCTGCGACCTGGCTGTGGGTGGTCGGCATCGTCTACATGATCGGCCGGCTGGCGCATGGCCTGGGCATGGACGGCGGCGCGTTCGGCATCGGCCGGATGATCGGCACGCTGACCTCGATGCTGACGCTGCTCGGCCTGTCGGGCTATGCCATCTATGTCGCGAGCATCATGCCCGCCGCCTGACAAACCATCGCGCTTGGGGGCGGCGCCTACCCGCCCCTGAGCAGCTTGGCTCCATAATCGCGCTCAAACAGGTAGAGCGCGGTGCGCGCCGCCTGGCCGCGTTCGCTGTCGAGCCCGCCATCGCGGTCCATCAGCAGCCGGGCATCGTCCGATGCCGTGCCGATCAGCCGCTGCACCTGTTCGGGGCTGGCGATGCGGAAGGCGCTGTCGCCCGATTGCCGCGTGCCGAGGAGCTCGCCGCCGCCGCGCAGCCGCAGATCCTCCTCGGCGATATGAAAGCCGTCCTGGCTCGAGCGCATCAGCGCGAGCCGCGCCCGCGCGGTCTCGCTGAGCGCGCTTCCGCGCAGCAGCACGCAGACCGATTTCTGGTCGCCCCGCCCCACCCGGCCGCGCAGCTGGTGCAATTGCGCCAGGCCAAAGCGCTCCGCCGCCTCGATGATCATCAGCGTCGCGTTGGGGACATCGACCCCGACCTCGATCACCGTGGTCGCGACCAGCAGCGCGGTCTTGCCGCTGGCAAAGTCCGCCATCATCGCATCCTTGCGCTCGACCGGCATCTGGCCATGCACCAGCGAGACCTTGCCGGGAAAGCGCTCGGCAAGCTGCGCCGCACGCGTCTCGGCGGCGGCAAGGTCGCTGGTCTCGCTGTCCATCACCAGCGGGCACACCCAATAGGCCTGGCCGCCCCGCTCGATATGCCGGGCAAGCCCGTCGACGATCTCGTGCAGCCGATCGTCGGCGATCACCCTTGTCTCGATCGGCTGGCGCCCCGGCGGCAGTTCGTCGAGCCGCGAGACGTCCATCTCGCCATAATGGCTGAGCGTCAGGGTGCGCGGGATCGGCGTTGCGGTCATCGCCAGCAGGTGCGGCGTCGCCCTGCCCTTCTCCTGCAGCATCAGCCGCTGCGACACGCCGAACTTGTGCTGCTCGTCGATCACCGCGAGCGCGAGATTGCGATAGCGCACCGCATCCTGGAACAGCGCGTGCGTGCCGATGACGATCTGGATCGACCCGTCCGCCAGCCCCATCAGCGTCGCCTCGCGAGCCTTGCCCTTGTCGCGCCCAGTGAGCACCGCGATGCTGACCGGCAGGCCGGAAAGCATGCGCGAGATCGTATCGAAATGCTGCCGGGCGAGGATTTCGGTCGGCGCGAGCAGCGCCGCCTGGCCGCCGCATTCGACCGCGTTCAGCATCGCCATCACCGCGACGAGCGTCTTGCCTGCTCCGACATCGCCCTGGAGCAGCCGCAGCATCGGCACCGGCTGGGCCATGTCGCCGTTGATCTCCTCGATCGTCCGCCGCTGCGCCCCGGTCATCGCGAAAGGCAGCCTGAGCGCATCGCGCAGATGCCCATCGCCCTGCAGCGCGACGCCCTTGCGCTTGCGGTTGGACTGCCGGATCAGCGCGAAGGCGAGCTGGTTGGCGAAGATCTCGTCATAGGCCAGCCGCTCGCGGGGCTTTTCGTCCATGCCCTGATGCGCGGCGGCGAGCGCCTCGTGCCAGTCGGGCCAGCCCTCGCGCGCCTTTAGCGTCGGCTCGATCCATTCGGGCAGCGGCGGCAGCTGCGCCAGTGCCTGCGCCGCCAGTGAGGCGACGCGCTTCTGCCCCAGCCCTTCGGCGAGCGGATAGACGGGCTCGGCCTCGCCGATCTGGTCGGCCTGGCCCGGCTCCACCACATGATCGGGATGGACGATCTGCCACGCCTCGCCCCAGATCTCGAGCTTGCCCGCCGCCAGCCGCGTCTCGCCCAGCGGCCAGAGCTTCTTCGCCCAGCCCGGATTGCCGCCGAAATAGACGAGCGCGATATGGTTGCCGATCGAATCCTCGGCGATCACCCGTGTCGGCCCGCGTCCGGGGCTGCTCCGGTAGCCGGTGGCGGTGAGCGCGATGATGATCTGCTCGCCCGTGCCTGCCTGATCGGCATTGTCGACATGCCTGCGGCGGATGAAGCCGTTGGGCAGATGATAGGCCATGTCCTTGACCCGCGAAATGCCCAGCCGCGCGAACGGCTTCTGCAAGCTCACGCCGACGCCCTTGAGGCTCTCGATCTCGGCGAATGCGGGGTTGAGTATATCGGGGCGCATGGCTATCGCAAAAAACGCAACGCACTGACATGTGCTGCTGGCTGGAATTCTGACCCGTCTTAGGCAGGCCCGGCCCACCCCGCAAGCAAAGGAACTTCTGGCATGGACCGCGAAACCAGATTGCGCCGCCTGGCCTTCCGCGCCTGGCACCGGGGCACGCGCGAGGCGGATTACATGATCGGCGGCTTTTTCGACCGCTATGGGAAAGGCTGGTCGGACGCAGAGCTCGACTGGTTCGAGACGCTGATCGAGGAGCAGGACGTCGACATCATGGCCTGGGCCATCGGCACGCAGCCCGTGCCCGACCGCTTTGCCGGGCCGCAGATGGACGCGTTCCGCCAGCTCGATTTCATCAACATTCCGCGCTGATCGCACCGGCGCGCAAGGCACAGCACTTATGGACAGCATCAGCCGCATCCTGCAGGCGACCGCGCCGCTGACGCTGGCGAGCGTCGCACCCGGCGCGCTGCCGCTGCTGCTGGCGGACCTCGCCCGCGCCGCCGCCGCGCGCAAGCAGGGCGGGCGCATCGTCTTCATCGCGCCCGACGATGCAATGATGCACGCGGTCGCCGAGACCGCGCCCTTCTATGCGCCCGATCTGGAGGCGATCGAGTTTCCCGCCTGGGACTGTCTGCCCTATGACCGCGCCTCGCCTTCGCTCGGCATCACCGCGCGGCGGCTCAAGGCCTTGTGGACGCTGCAGCAACCGGCGGGCGGGCCGCAGCTGCTGGTCACCACGGTCAACGCGGTCACCCAGCGCACATTGACCCCGTTCCGCATCCGCCAGGTCGGCGCGGAGCTGAAACCCGGCATGATGATCGCGCGCGAGGCGCTGATCGAGAAGCTGGTGCGCCAGGGCTATGCCCGCACCGATACCGTCGCCGATTCGGGCGAGTTCGCGGTTCGCGGCAACCTCATCGACATCTTCCCCGCAGGGATGGATTCGGGGCTCCGGCTCGATTTCTTCGGCGACGAGCTCGACACGATGCGCGCCTTCGATCCGGGCACGCAGCGTTCGACCGAGCGGGTCGAGCGGCACATCTTGCTGCCCGCCTCCGAAGTGCTGCTCGACGCCGACAGCATCAAGCGCTTCCGCAGCGCCTATCGCGAGGCGTTCGGCGCCAATGCCACCACCGATCCGCTCTATCAGGCGATCAGCGACGGGCGCAGGCTCGCCGGCATGGAACACTGGCTGCCGATGATCGAGGAGCGGCTGGTGCCGCTGTTCGAGCATCTGGATGATGCCGATATCGTGCTGCGCGATGCCGGGGCCGATGCCGCCGCCGACCAGCGGTTCGAGAGCATCACCGACTATCACGCCAACCGCCAGCGCGGGAACGAGGACAAGGCGGGCAGCTATCGGCCGCTCAAGCCCTCGGCGCTCTATCTGGTGCCCAAGGAATGGCGCGCGGCCGAAGGTGAAACGCCGATCCATCTGGTCAGCAGCCATGACGAGCCCGAATCGCAGCGCGTGCTGGGCCTCGGCTATCGCACCGCGCGCGATTTCGGCGCGGAGCGCGCGCGCGGCGACAATGTCTATGCCGCCGCCGTCGCGCATATCGAGCAGCTGCGCGCCGCCAGCCGGGGCGCGATCATCGCGAGCTATTCGGAAGGCTCGCGCAGCCGCCTGCTCGGGCTGCTCAAGGACCATGGCCTGGCGCGCATGGCGCTGGCGGGCAGCTGGCAGGAGGCGCTGGGCCAGGCCGCGACCGGCATGGCCTCGATGGTCGTGCTGCCGCAGGATCACGGCTTTGCCACCGACCGCTACGAGATCCTGTCCGAACAGGACCTGCTCGGCGACCGACTGGTGCGGCGGCGCAAGAAGCGCAAGTCCGCCGACGCGTTCCTCGCCGAGCTGCAATCGCTCGCGGCCGGCGACCTGGTCGTGCATATCGACCATGGCATCGGCCGCTATGAGGGGCTGGTCTCGATCCCGGTCGGCAAGAGCCCGCACGACTGCGTGTGGCTGACCTATGCGGGCGGCGACAAGCTCTATGTGCCGGTCGAGAATATCGACGTGCTCACCCGCTACGGCTCCGAAAGCGAGGGCGTCGCGCTCGACAAGCTGGGCGGCGAGGCCTGGCAGCGGCGGCGCGCCAAGCTCAAGGAACGCATCCAGGCGATCGCGGGCGAGCTGATGAAGACCGCCGCCGAGCGTGCCTTGCGCACCGCCGATGTCGCCGAGGTCGAGCCGGGCGTCTATGCGAGCTTTGTCGACCGCTTCCCGTACGAGGAAACCGAGGACCAGGAGCGCGTCATCGCCGAGGTGCTCGAGGACCTCGCCTCGGGCAAGCCGATGGACCGGCTGGTCTGCGGCGATGTCGGCTTCGGCAAGACGGAAGTTGCGATGCGCGCCGCGTTCGTCGCCGCGATGTCGGGCATGCAGGTCGCGATCGTCGCGCCGACGACATTGCTCGCACGCCAGCATTACACCAATTTCGTCGAGCGCTTTCAGGGCTTCCCGCTCAATATCGGCCGCCTTTCGCGCCTCGTCACCGTGAGCGAGGCCAAGGCGACGCGCGAGGGCCTTGCCAACGGCACCACCGACATCGTCATTGGCACGCACGCGCTGCTCGCCAAATCGGTCGAGTTCAAGCGGCTCGGCCTGGTCATCATCGACGAGGAACAGCGCTTCGGTGTGGTCCACAAGGAGCGGCTGAAGGCGCTCAAGGCCGATGTGCATGTGCTGACGCTGACCGCGACGCCGATCCCGCGCACGCTGCAGATGGCGATGAGCGGGCTGCGCGAACTGTCAGTCATCCAGACGCCGCCGGTCGACCGGCTGGCGGTGCGCACCTATGTGATGCCCTGGGACCCGGTGGTGCTGCGCGAGGCATTGCTGCGCGAACATTATCGCGGCGGCCAGTCCTATTTTGTCGCGCCCCGGATCAGCGATCTCGACAAGCTCAGCGAATTCATCCGCGACGAGGTGCCCGAAATCCGCCACATCATGGCGCACGGCCAGATGGCGCCGTCCGATGTCGAGGAGCGGATGAGCGCGTTCTACGACCGCAAGTATGACGTGCTGCTTTCGACCACCATCGTCGAATCGGGGATCGACATTCCCAGCGCCAACACGCTGATCATCCACCGCGCCGATACCTTCGGCCTGGCCCAGCTCTATCAGTTGCGCGGCCGCGTCGGCCGCTCCAAGACCCGCGCCTATGCGTATCTGACCACGCCGGAAAATCGCGTGCTGACCGAGACCGCGGACAAGCGCCTCAAGGTGCTGGGCGATCTCGATACCCTGGGCGCGGGCTTCCAGCTTGCCAGCCACGATCTCGACATTCGCGGCGCGGGCAATCTGGTCGGTGACGAACAGTCGGGGCATATCCGCGAGGTCGGGTTCGAGCTCTACCAGTCGATGCTCGAGGAGGCGATTCTCGAGGCCAAGGCGGGCGGCCTGTCGCTCGACCTGCCGCGCCAGAAATTCTCGCCGCAGATCACGGTCGATGCGCCGATCCTCATTCCGGAGGATTACGTGCCCGATCTGGCGGTGCGCATGGCGCTCTATCGCCGGATGAACGATCTCACCAACCGCGCCGAGATCGAGGCCTTTGCCGCCGAGATGATCGACCGGTTCGGCCCGCTGCCCGATGCGACGAGCAATCTCATCAAGCTGATCGAGATCAAGCTGAACTGCATCACCGCGTGCGTCGCCAAGATCGATGTCGGCGCGCGCGGGGCTTTGGTCAGCTTCCATAACGACAGCTTCCCCGATGTCCCCGGCCTGCTCGCCTATGTCGATCGCCTGAAGGGCACCGCCAAGCTGCGCCCCGACCAGAAGCTGCTGATCCAGCGGGTGTGGAGCGATCCGGCCTCGCGGATCAACGGATTGATCCAGCTTTCCAAGGGCCTGGCGGGCATTGTGAAGAAGAGCGTGAAGGCGGGGTAAGGCGCGCCGAGGCTGCGGACAGTTTCCTTTCCTTGCCCGTCACCCCCGCGAACGCGGGGGGGGGCCCGCTTATTCTTCGCGCCGGCTTGAAAGCGGGATTCCCGCGTTCGCGGGAATGATGTCGCTGGCTCGAATTTCAGCCCAGCTCACCCTGCGCAAACTCCGCGAAAACCTCCGCCTCCATCGCCCGGCCGCGCAGGAAGCCCTGGAAATAGTCGCAGCCCTCGGCGCGCAGCGCGGCAAGCTGGGCGTCGCTCTCCACCCCCTCGGCAATGACCTTGAGGTTCAGCGCCTTGGCCATCGCGATCACCGAGCGCACGATGATCCGGTCCGCTTCCGCTCCGCCGATATCGCGGGTCATCGCATGGTCGAGCTTGAGATAGTCGAGCGGCAGGCGCTTCAAATACAGCAGGCTCGAATAGCCGGTGCCGAAATCGTCGACCGCGATGCGCACCCCTGCTTCGCGCAGCGCGGCAAAGCGCGCCGCCGCGCGCTTGAGATCGGGCACCAGCGCCTGTTCGGTCATCTCCAGCGTCAGCCGGCGCGGGCTGAACCCGGCCTCGGCGAGCATCGCCAGCTCGCGCCGGGCAAAGCCCTTCTCGCCCAGATCCTCGGCGGTGACGTTGAGCGACAGCCGGAGCGGCGCGAGCGGCCCGGTCCAGCGCGCGGCATGCTGCATCGCGCGCTGGCGGATATGGCGCGACAGCGCGCGCGTGAAATCGGCCTTGTCGGCCAGCGCGAACAAGGTGCCCGCGCCGATCTCGCCATATTGCGGGTGCTGCCAGCGCGCGAGCGCCTCGGCCCCGGTGATGCGCCCGGTCTCGACCGCGAATTGCGGCTGGAAGAGCACGGTGATCTCGTCGCGCTCGATTGCCTGGACGATGTCCTGTTCGAGCCGATAGCCGCTCTGCGGCGCGTGGTCGGACTGGCGATCGGCCCAGCGCACCGGATCGGCGGCGCTTTCGCGCGCCTGGGCAAGACCCGCCGAAAGCCGGTCGAGCAGCGAGACCGGCCCCTCGCCCTCGCGCGCCACCGCGAGCGCCGCGCGCGCGGTCAGCCGCAGCCGATGCCCGGCGACGTCGAGCGGTTCGGAAACGACGCGCAGCATCCGCTCGGCCATGACCTGCCAGCCCAGCCGCTCCTCGGCCATGGCATAGGCAATCAGGAAATCGCCGCCCGACAGGCGCAACGTCAGCGCACTGCCGGCGGAAAGCCGTGCCGCCTGGCGTTCGAGCCGCTGCTCCATCGCCTCGAGCGCGGCATCGCCCACCGCAGTGCCATAGGTCGCGTTGACCGCGGGCATGCGGCGCAGCCCGATCAGCATCGCGTGCAATGCCCCCTCGCCCGCCGCTGCAAAATCCGCGATTCGCGCGTGCAGATCCGGCGCCATTCCGTGGCGGGCGGCAAGCTGACCATGGATCAGCCGCAGCTGCAATCGCAGCGCATCGTCCGCAAATGGCGCGAGCAGCGCATGCGTGATTCCAGGCGGGATGGGATGCGCAAGGTCCAGCCAGGCACTGTCGCAGATCAGCAGACCGTCACCCGCATGACCGGCGATCTCGCGTGGCAGGTCATCGGTCTTGCCGCGCATGTCCGCAACCAGCAGATCGGCAGGGCCGTCCCCGGCAGGCGCGAAGCCGCACGCCGCCAGCGCCGCCGCCAGCGCCGCGTCCACCGCGCCGGCGCCGCTGCCGCGCCAGGTCGGCCTGTCCCGATATCCGCTGCTGTCCAGACCCCGCCCCCATTTGCAGGAACACTGCCGCGCGATGCCCTGCATGGGCACGATGCGCAAGACCCCAAGAAACATTGGCGCATTAGCACCGATCCGTTAAGACCCTGTCACCCATAAGATAAGGCGTGGAACATGCCCCCATCGGTTATTGACCGCAAAATCGCGCTGGCAGTCTCCCCTACCGAACGGGCGCGCAAGGCGGCGCGCGAGGTGCAGGCGGCGCATGAATGGGCCAGCCTGGACGAGGCCGATATCGTCGTCGTCATGGGCGGCGACGGCTTCATGCTGCAGACGCTGCACCAGATGCTCGAACGCGGGCGGATCGTGCCGGTCTATGGCCTGAACCTCGGCACCGTTGGGTTCCTCATGAACCTCTGGCGCAGCGGAGACAGCATCGTGCACCGGCTGGAACGGGCGCAGAGCTTCGAGGTGCTGCCGCTGTCGATGACCGCGACCACGATGAGCGGCGAGCGCGTCACCTATCCCGCGATCAACGAGGTGTCGCTGCTGCGCGAGACGCGCCAGACCGCCAAGCTGGAGGTCAGCGTCAACAACGCGGTGCGAATCGGCGAACTGGTCTGCGATGGCGTACTGGTGGCAACGCCGGCGGGCTCGACCGCCTATAACCTGTCCGCAAACGGGCCGATATTGCCGCTGGGCTGCGGGATGCTGGCGCTGACGCCGATCAGCCCATTCCGCCCGCGCCGGTGGAAGGGCGCGCTGCTGCCCGATTCGTCGCAGATCACCTTCCGCGTGCTGGAACCCGGCAAACGCCCGGTCAGCGCGGTGGCCGACCAGCGCGAGGTGCGCGATATCCGCGATATCCAGATCGCCATCGACCCCAACCGCCGCCTGTCGCTGATGTTCGATCCGGGCCACAGCCTCGACGACCGCATTTCGGCCGAACAATTTATCGTCTGAACGTGAAATCAGGTGCTTGCCAAACCAAAAAACCCGGTGCTATAGGCGCGCTTCTCCCGGGGAGCATCGCCTCGCCGGGAAGGCAAAAGAGCGTTCCCCGATAGCTCAGCGGTAGAGTAGGTGACTGTTAATCACTTGGCCGTAGGTTCGAATCCTACTCGGGGAGCCAGCCTTTTGCATCCAAGCCCTTGAAATTTACGACTTTTTTCTGCGGCTTGCGAGCTGTTCCCAAGCCAGGTACCCGTCTCTACCTCGACACGGATTCTCATCCGATCATTTCTGGCGCATCGATGCGCGCGATCGAGAAATTAAGTTCCGCTCGCAGGTTCAGGCAATAGCCGCTGAGCTCGCGTCCATCGCTGGCCCAATTTCCGACCGTACGCACGCTCGCCAGTCCATGGTCATCGGTATAGGTGAATCGGATCAAATCACCCGATGCGCCAGGCTTAAGCAGCCACCGCTTGGCCATGTCAGCGTGCAGCCCCTTCTTCGCCGCTCTCGCGACGGGCGGCGGCGCTGATGCAGGCGGCAGCTTGGGGGCAGCACTTCTCAGACCCTGGGCCTTATCAATCAAACCGGTACCGGCATCATAGATCGATTTCACCGTCTTGATCGTGTTTGGATCGCTAAGCGTCTTGGCGGCTGCGATCAGCAGGTGCACCGGTATTGGCATCGATTAAGCCTCTGCATTGTTACGCTGGGCAGAAATGAGGGGCGCATTGATGAATGCAGGTGGATCATTTTTCAGACCCGAATGCAAGCGCCCGCATAATCCGGCCACTCACTGCCCCGGCTGATGCCGCACCTTCTCGCGAAGCCTCTGCACGGCCAAAGCCGTCAGCAGATCGCGTAGAGCACCGTTTCCTCGGCGTGCGTCGTATGATGGTCGAGATAGAAACGGTAGTCTGGCTGGATCGACGCAATCAGCGGCGCAAGGCCCGTCAGATCGGCGAGCGAATGATATGCGCTGATGGCAAGCTTTGGACGATATCGCCGGATGGTGTCAGCAGAGCCCCGCAGAGCCGCACTCTCGGCGCCCTCTACGTCCATCTTGATGAATGTCGGGACGACGCCAGTTTCCCTAATCCAGTCATCGAGGCGGCAGGTCGGAACCTTGATCGTGCCAGCGTGCGAGGGATGAGCTGCCGCACCACCGTCAGCAAACAGCAGTTCGACGCGGCGGTCAAACACGGCCAGGCGATGAACGTGCACCCGCGACGCAAGCGCAGGATTGCGGGCCAAGTTGCGCTCGATGACCTCAACCTGCCGAGGCATCGGCTCGAAAGCATCAACCCGGCCAGTCTCGCCAGCAGCGGCGGCGAAGGTCAGCGACGTGTCACCAAAACAGGCCCCGAGATCGAGCACACTGTCACCCGGTTCGACGGCGATGCGAATGCCGTCGCGCTCAAAGACATATTGCTGCTCGAAAAAATCTGCCCAGATGTTTAGCGGCCACGCTTCGATGGTGATGTCGCCCATCCGGTACAACTGGGTGCCAAAGGCCGGGTCGTCGCCAGGACCGACCATGCACGCGGTGGCCTGCGGCTGCGATTCGAGAGGGTTGTCGGTATCGGACGGAAGATTGACGTAACGGGGCCCGAGTGCCCGATAGGCAAGAATGCGGCGGAGGAGCTCGCGCGACGGTTCGTCGGCGAGCAGAGCCATGGTCCGATCTAGATCGGCACGGTGCGACCTTGCGTGCCACAGAACGCGAAGCGCATCTAGAGTACTGAATTCCGGCGGGCCGTCGCGGAGGCGCTCGCGATCGCTGCGTGGATTGGCAAGCGGCCTGCTGCGGTGCTCGTTGATGGACTTGGTCAACTCGCTAAGTTCACCATTGCACCTGGCGCGAAGCATGTTCTTCACGATAATCGATCCCAGCAGATCGATAATGGAGTTATGTTTTAAATCATTTATCAAGAATCCCCACTATAGACCTCGAACAATTTCGTCAAAAAAATACCTTGCCTGCGAGAAAGATATGATTCACTTCGCCTATATATAATTCGTCAGTTTCTATTCAGAATTTGAATAACTAGACATAATCAATTTTAAAAGATTGCGATTTTTCGTCCGAACCGAGCAGACCCAACCTACTCGCCTCTTTTTTCCGTCTCGCGCCGCTTTTGGCGATCCAGCTGATACCGCCGCTGACGTCGATCGACTTGAGTGTACGATGTGTGGCGTGCATAGAAAATGGCCGCGACGATAACGGAGACGATCAGGACGATCAGGCCATAAGCCACGAGAAGTCTTGGTTCGATAAACAGATCCTTTGCGCGAGCGCTGTCGCTCCTGAACACCTTTACGGACCGATCGCCCATTGGTTGCCGATCTGCATCAGACTTGGTGACCGGACCGTCGTCCAACGGGGATGTGGCTGCCTTGGCGCCAACAGGGTGCTTTTGGATCCGTCTTAACCGATCGCGCCCCGGCTAGACCGCGATCAACCCCCGAACCGCTGCCACAGCAGCTGCCCTGCGACGTAGAGGATCAGCACCGCCGTACCGATTCGGATCAGCTTTTGCGGAAGCAGCTTCACGCCCGCCAGGCTGCCGATCTGCCCACCGATCAGCACTGCGACGAACAACGGCCAGTAGCTGGCGATCGCGGCCGGGGTCGCGGCGGCGTCCGCTTTCATCAGCTGCCCTGCCAGCCCGGCGAGCGAATTGACCAGGATGAACACGCTGGCGCTCGCGGCGATCTGGCGGGCGCTCGCCCAGCGCAGCAGGTGCAGCACGGGGGCGAGGAAGATGCCGCCGCCGATGCCGACAATACCGCTGAAAAAGCCGACGCCCATACCGATCGGCGCGCCCAGCCAGCTGAGGCGCTGGCCCGCCCCCTGCCCCGCTTTCGGCTCGCGCTGGAACAGCATCAGCAGCCCGGCGACAAGCAGCGCCGAGCCGAGCAGCGCGACGAACAGCGGCTTGTCCACCGGCAGCCGGCCACCCGCCCAGGCGCAGGGCGCGGACAGCAGCAGGATCGGCCAGAGAGGCCTCCACGGCACCTGCCCCGCGCGCGCGAAGCGGATCGTGCCTCCGGTCACGACGATCAGGTTGCACACCAAAGCGATCGCCGGGAGCAACCGATAGTCGGTCCCGGCGAGCACGAGCAGCGCATTATAGGTCGATCCGCCGCCAAAGCCGACGGATGCGTAAAGCAGGGCCGTCAGCGCGAAACCGCCAGCCAGCCCCCACATAGGCGGTTACGCAGCCTTGCCGTGGCAGTGCTTATACTTGCGCCCCGATCCGCACGGACACGGCGCGTTGCGGCTGATCTCGCCGGTGAACAGGTCGTCTGACGCCTCGGGCATCGGCGACTGGCGCGGCGGCAGCGTCGCGGTGACGGTGCCCAGAGTGCCGCCGTCGATATCCGCGCTGTTGTCCTCGCCCGTGAACGGATCGAAATGGGTGGTGAGAAAATCGGGCAGTTCGGGCAGCGCCGGGACTTCCGGTTCGCGGATTTCCAGGTTCATGATCGTACCGGTCACGTCCTCGCGGATTACCTCGAGCATGCGCTCGAACAGGCCGAACGCCTCGCTCTTGTACTCGTTGATCGGCGTCTTCTGTGCATAAGCGCGCAGGAACACGACCTGACGCAGCGCGTCGAGCGTCGCCAGATGCTCCTTCCAGTGATGGTCGAGGCTCTGCAGCAGCACCGATTTCTCGATCGAGCGCCACATGCCAGTCTCGATCTCGCTCGCCTTGGCCTCGACCTTGGCCTCGGCCATCTCGCGGATGCGCTCCTCGAGCATTTCGGGGTCGACCGCGTCTTCCTGCAGCCAGGCATCGATATCGGGCTCGAGCCCGAAGACCTCGCTGACGCGCGCCTTCAACTGGCTGACATTCCACTGTTCGGGATAGCTGCCCGGCGGGCAGGCTTCGCCGACGATCGCGTTGACCGTGTCCGCGCGCATGTCGGCGACGACATCGTCGACCGCCTCGGCATCCATGATCTCCGAACGCTGCTCGTAGATCACCTTGCGCTGGTCGTTCATCACGTCGTCATATTCGACGACCTGCTTGCGAATGTCGTAGTTGCGCGCCTCGACCTTCTTCTGCGCGGTCTCGATCGCCTTGGACAGCCATTTGGAGCCGATCGCCTCGCCATCGGCCAGGTTGTTCTTCATCATGCGCGAGAACAAGGTGTCGGGCCCGAAGATGCGCAGCAGATCGTCCTCGAGGCAGAGATAGAAGCGCGACAGGCCGGGGTCGCCCTGACGGCCCGAACGGCCGCGCAGCTGGTTGTCGATGCGGCGGCTCTCGTGCCGCTCGGTGCCGAGCACGAACAGGCCGCCAGCATCGAGCACCTGCTGCTTCTCGGCGGCGACCTCGGCCTTGATCCGCTCGATCGCGGCATCGCGCTCGGGGCCCTCGGGCATGTCGCGAAGCTCGTCGTCGATGCGGAACTCGACATTGCCGCCCAGCTGGATGTCTGTGCCGCGGCCCGCCATGTTGGTGGCGATGGTCACCGCGCCCAGACGGCCCGCCTGCGCCACGATATGCGCTTCCTGCTCGTGGAAGCGCGCGTTGAGCACGCTGTGCTTCACGCCTTCCTTGTGCAGGAACTCGGAGAGCATTTCCGACTTCTCGATCGAGACGGTGCCGACCAGAACCGGCTGGCCGGTCTCGTATTTCTCGCGGATCGCCTTGGCAATCGCCTGGAACTTGTCGGTCGTGTTCTTGTAGAACTCGTCCTCCTCGTCGATGCGGCGGATCGGGTTGTTGGTCGGGATGGTGACCACGTTCATCTTGTAGATGTCGAAGAATTCGGCCGCTTCGGTCGCCGCGGTGCCGGTCATGCCCGACAGCTTGGGGTACATGCGGAAATAGTTCTGGAAAGTGATCGAGGCGAGCGTCTGGTTCTCGGGCTTGATCTGCACGCCTTCCTTGGCCTCGACCGCCTGGTGCAGGCCGTTCGACCAGCGGCGACCGTCCATCATGCGCCCGGTAAACTCGTCGATGATGACGATCTGGTCATCCTTGACGATATAGTCGATGTCGCGCTTGAACATCACATTCGCCTTGAGCGCCTGATCAAGGTGATGGACGATCTGTGTGTTCTCGACATCATAGAGGTTGCTGCCGGTGAGCAGGCCGGCTTCCTCGAGCAGCCGCTCGGCCTTCTCGGTGCCGTCCTCGGTCAGGATCACCGAGCGCGACTTCTCGTCCTTCTCGTAATCCGCCTCGTCGAGCTTGAGCACGATCGCGTTGACCGCGATGTACATTTCGGACTTGTCGTCGGTCGGGCCGGAGATGATCAGCGGGGTGCGCGCCTCGTCGATCAGGATCGAGTCAACCTCGTCGACGACCGCGAAATTGTACGGGCGCTGCACCATCTGGCTGCGCTCGTGCTTCATGTTGTCGCGGAGGTAATCGAATCCGAGCTCGTTATTGGTCGCATAGGTGATGTCGGCGGCATAGGCCTCGCGCCGCTGCGTCTCGTTGAGGTTCGGCACGATCACGCCGGTGGTGAGGCCCAGGAAACGATAGACCTGGCCCATCCATTCGGCGTCGCGCGCGGCGAGATAGTCGTTCACGGTGACGACGTGCACGCCCTTGCGCTCGATCGCGTTGAGATAGCAAGCGAGCGTCGCCACCAGCGTCTTGCCCTCGCCGGTGCGCATTTCGGCGATCTCGCCGCGATGCAGCACGATACCACCGACCATCTGCACATCGAAATGGCGCATCCCAAGCGTGCGGATCGAGGCTTCGCGGACGGTGGCAAAGGCTTCGGGCAGAATGTCGTCGAGCGTCTCGCCCGCTTCGAGGCGCGCGCGGAACTTGAGCGTCTGGTCGCGCAGTTCCTCGTCGGACATGGGGGAGATCTGCGGCTCGAAGGCGTTGATCTTGTCGACGATCTTGAGCAGGCCCTTGACGTAACGGTCGTTGGCGGAGCCGAAAAGCGATTTGGCAATGGCGCCGAGCATGGCGGTAATTCCTTGGAAAACTTGGGAGAAACGGTCGAATGCCAGGCGCAGGCGCGCGTGTCTGGCTGGCCCCGGTCAGGACAGGGGCTGAAGACGCATCGAAAGACGCGCCGGATTGCAGCTTATTGGAGCAGCCGGTCCGAACGATGGACGGTAAGCGGCGCGACGCGGATGGTGCGCGCGATCAGGCGGTGCTGGGTCGGCCGCAAGGCGATGACCAGCGGCAGCAGCGTGACGACGAGCAGCACTGCGGCACTGATGGCGACCTGGCGGTCCTCGGCCAGGATCTGCGAGTCGCGGACGACATTGTTGCCCGCCGCCATGGCCGGATCGGCCAGGCGCACGCCATCGCTCACCGAAAATCCGGTCAGCAGCGCAAGCAGGGCGAGAAGCAGTTTCACTGGGAGCACGTCATCCTGTTAAGGCGGTTACATAGGCAATGGCAGGCCATTCGTCCATGGCCTTGCACGGATGGTCATGCCTGTTCGGCTTGCGGATCGAGCGCCTGCGGGTCGAAGGCCTCCGAATCCACCGCACCGAAGCTCAGGTGCATTCCTGCCCTCATACTGCCGGCCTCCATCTGGAGTTCCAGCCGCTCGCAGTCTCTCCGGCGGAATTCCTCGACCACGCGATCGGCGACGATCGGATCGATGCCGGTCCGCAGCAGCGCGGTATGCGCGAGCTTGACCGAGGATTCGAACAGCTCGCGCTGCGCTGCCGCGATCGGCGCGTGCTTGAGCGCGAGCAGCTGGCGCCGGTCATTGGCGCGCACGAAGATCTTGGCGTCGGGAAAGGCATGCGCGATCGGCGCGATCTGGTCTGGCCCGAAATTCTTGTCGTCCATGCAGAACAGCAGCGCGCCCGCGCCTTCTGCCCCTGCCCGGCGCAGCAGGTCGATGCGCGTGCCATCGCCATAAAAGACCTTGCATCCGAATTCGCCGCTGAGGCGGATCTGGTCGGGATTGATGTCGATCAGCGTGACGGAAATGCTCGCCCCGGCGAAGATCTGCGCCACCGCCTGGCCGAACCGGCCATGGCCGATGACGATCGCGTTCGACTGGCGCGCCTGTTCGGGGTCGACCATGTCCTCGGTGCCCGATCCGCGCACCCCGCCGAACAGCCGCGTCGTCAGCATCAGGAACGGCGTGGTCGCCATCGACAGGGTGACGATCGCGCCGAAGCGGCTGGCGGCGGCAGGTTCGATCAGCAGCGCCGCCTGTGCCTCGGCGAACAGCACGAAGGCGAATTCGCCGCCCTGGCTGAGCAGCAGGCCGAGCACGAAGGCGGCACGGTTCTCCATGCCGAACGCCTTGGCGATGCCGAAGATGATCGCGACCTTGATCGCTACCAGCGCCAGCGCCATCGCGATCACGAACAGCGGGTCGGCCATGATCACGCCGATATCGAGCATCATGCCGACGCCGAGGAAGAACAGTCCGAGCAGGATCGAACGGAACGGGTCGATATCGGCCTCGAGCTCGTGCCGGAAAGGCGAGTCGGCCAGCATCACGCCCGCGATGAACGCGCCCAGCGCCGCCGACAGGCCGATGGCATTCATCAGCGCCGCGCTGCCGAACACCGCGAACAATCCGGCGACGATGAACAGCTCGCGCTCCGCCACCTTGCCGATCAGCTTGAGCAGCGGCGCCAGGCCATAGCGCCCGGCGATCACCAGCCCGCCGATCGCCGCGACGGCATAGAGCGCGAGCAGCCAGCCCGGGGTCTGCGGTCCGGTCTGCGGCGCACGCGACAGCGCAGCGATGATCGTCAGCAGCGGGACGATCGACAGGTCCTGGAACAGCAGGATCGAGAAGGCGCGCTCGCCGGTGGGGGTGTTCAGGCGTCCCTGCGATTGCAGCAGCGGCAGCACCTGCGCGGTCGAAGACAAGGCGAGCGGCAGGCCGAGGCCGAGCGCCGCACCCCAGGTCGAACCCGTGACGAGGAACACGAACCCGGCGAGCACCAGCCCGCACACCACCACCTGGCTCATGCCAAGCCCGAAAATATCGCGCTTCAACTGCCACAGCCGCGCCGGGGCGAGTTCGAGCCCGACCAGGAACAGCAGCAGCACGATGCCGATCTCGGCGAAACCGACGATCAGTTCGGGATCGGCGACCAGCCCGAGCACCTGCGGCCCGATGATGATGCCGCCGACCAGATAGCCGAGCACCGCGCCAAGGCCCAGCCTGCGGAACAGCAGCACGAAGGCGAGCGCTGCGGCGAGCAGCACCGTGCCCGAGAGGAAGATATCGCCGCCATGTTCCATGCGTTCAGGTGTCCGTTCGGGCCGAAAGGTCGAGCGCGGCGACCGTCGCGCGCCAGGGCAGCATAATCGAACCGTGCCGCGCCGGATAGGGCAAGGCGCTGGCGAGATGCTCGATCCCCGGCCATTGGCCCGGATCAGGGCGCTCCCCCGCCAGAAACGCGGCAAGATCGTCGCGCGCCGACACCAGCGCCTCCCCGCCCTGCCCGGCCACATGGCCTGCGAGGATTGCGGTCGAGGCCTGGCCGAGCGCGCAGGCGGTCGCCTGCACGCCGAAGCGCTCGACCCGCCGGTCCCCATCAAGCGCCAGCCCCACCTTCACCACCGATCCGCAGCTTTGCGAGCGCAGTTCGACGCAGTACGGCAGATCGTCGGTCAGCGGATGATCGGCGAGCGACACCGCGAGCGCAAGGATGGCGGGGGTGTACAGCACCTCAGCCATGACGCCCCCGGCGGCCCGGCTCACTCATCGCCGAGCGTCTGCTGATAGTCGTAGAGGTCGACCAGTGCGGTGCCGCTGGCGTTGAGCAGCGGATAGGTGCGGCTGTCGGTGATCCATTCGGGCTGGCCCTCGTTCGGCCAGACGATGCCGTGCAGCATGGTGACGAGCAGATAGGTCAGGGTCGCCAGGATCAGCCCCTTGACCGCGCCGAAGCCGAAACCGAGCACGCGGTCGATCGGGCCGAGCACCGACTTGCGCGTCCGGCTGCGCAGCGTGGTCGCGATGAGCTTTCCGATCAGATAGACGCTGAGATAGATGCCTACCAGCGCCAACGCCGCCGCGCCCGCGTCATTGCCCACCGGCTCCTTGAGCAGCGCTGTCACCGGCGCGTGGAACAGCCGCAGCGCGAAGATGCCCGCCACCCAGGCGATCAGCGAGATCGCAGCATAGACGAAGCCGTTGAGGAAACCCAGAATCGCGCCGCCCGCAAGCAGCGTGAGGACAAGGACATCGAATGCGGTCATGGAGCGAACCGCTAGTTGCGGCCCAGCAGTTGGTCAACGAGATTTGCCAGCCGGGCGTAGGAAGACAGCCGCATTCCGCCGGTATCGCCCGAGGCCTTCGCCGTCACGCTCGCCGGCACCAGCGCCTTTTCGAAACCGAGCTTCGCCGCCTCGCGCAGCCGCAGCCCCGCATGCGCGACCGGACGCAGCTCGCCCGACAGCGCGAGTTCGCCGAACACGATCGTGCCCGAGCCCAGCGGCCGTTCCGACAGCGCCGAGACCAGCGCCGCGGCCACCGCCATGTCCGCCGCCGGATCGGACAGGCGATAGCCGCCCGCGACGTTGAGATAGACCTCCGCGGTCGAGAAGCTCAGCCCGCAGCGCGCCTCGAGCACCGCGAGCACCATCGCCAGCCGTCCCGAATCCCAGCCGACCACCGCGCGGCGCGGCGTCGCCCCGCTCGACAGCCGCACGGTCAGTGCCTGGATCTCGACCAGCACCGGCCGCGTGCCCTCCAGCGCGGGGAAGACCGAGGTGCCCGGCATCTGCGCGTCGCGATCGCTCAGGAACAGGCTCGACGGGTTGCCCACCTCGGACAGCCCCGCCTCTTCCATCGCGAACACGCCGATCTCGTCGGTCGCGCCAAAGCGGTTCTTGATCGAACGCAGGATGCGATACTGGTGGCTGCGCTCGCCCTCGAAGCTCATCACCGTGTCGACCATATGCTCGAGCACGCGGGGGCCCGCGATCGTGCCGTCCTTGGTGACATGCCCGACCAGGATCACCGCGCAGCCGCTTTCCTTGGCATAACGGATCAGCTCCTGCGCCGAGGCGCGCACCTGGCTGACCGTGCCCGGCGCGCCCTCGATCAGGTCGCTGTGCATCGTCTGGATCGAATCGATCACCAGCATCACCGGCGATTCCATGCTGCGCAGCGTGGTCAGGATGTCGCGCACCGATGTTGCCGAGGCGAGATCGATCGGCGCGTCGGCCAACCCCAGGCGCAGCGCGCGCAGCCGCACCTGATCGGCCGCCTCCTCGCCGCTGATATAGACGATGGCATGGCCTGCGCGCGCCATGTTGGCCGAGGCCTGGAGCAGCAGGGTCGACTTGCCGATGCCCGGATCGCCGCCCATCAGCGTCGCCGATCCCGCGACCAGCCCGCCGCCCAGCGCGCGGTCGAACTCGGCAATGCCGGTCGTGATGCGCGGCGGCAGCTCGACCGCAGCATCCAGCCGCGCGAGCTGGATGCGCTGCCCGCCGGTCTGCAGGTCGTGCCGGGCAGAGAAAGCGGTGGGCGCGGCCTGTTCGGTAAGCGTGTTCCACTCGCCGCAATCGGCGCACTGGCCCTGCCAGCGGTTGGAGACGCTGCCACAGGCCTGGCAGACATAGGTTTTGCGCGGCTTGGCCATGGCGGCGGCATAGCCCGAACAAAACTGGAACGCAATTGCCGCTTTGCGCTTGCCTTCGCGCGTAACATGGATAGCGTTGCAGCGAACTGACCTTACAAGCCTGCAACAACAAAGGGTCCGCGCCGCCGCCATGCGCCAGAAGGAACTTCGCATTGCCCTGGTCTGCTATGGCGGCATCAGCCTCGCGGTCTACATGCACGGCATCACCAAGGAAATCTGGCGCGCCACCCGAGCCAGCCGCAATTTCCACGCGGGCGATCCCCCCGCCAGCGGCAGCCAGGCCATCTATCGCGAACTGTTCGAGGCCTTTGCAGCGCAGAGCCAGGTGAAGCTGCGGCTGCTGCCCGACATCATTGCGGGCGCGAGCGCAGGCGGCATCAACGGCGTGTTCCTGGCGCAAGCGCTGACCAGCGGCCAGTCGCTCGAACCGCTCACCCGGATGTGGCTCGAATGCGCGGATATCGACCGTCTGCTCGATCCCGATGCGCGGCCCTTTTCGCGCTTCACCAAATTCTGGGCGCAGCCGCTGGTCTGGCTGCTGCTGCGGCGGCCCGGCGGCGCGCTCGACCGCAGCGTCGCGCCCGAGGCGCGCGCCGAGGTGCGCACCAAGCTCTCGCGCCTGGTGCGCGCGCGCTGGTTTGCCCCGCCGTTCAGCGGCACCGGCTTTTCCGCGCTCTTGTACGAGGCGATGGAGGCGATGGCAGCCACGCCCGCCGGACCGCGCCTGCTGCCGCTCGGCCAGCCGCTCGACCTGTTCGTCACCGTCACCGATTTTCGCGGGCATCTCGAGCGGCTGCGGCTCAACAGCCCGGCCGAGGTGGTCGAGACCGAGCACCGGCTTTCCATCGGCTTTCGCTATCTGCGTGGCCGCGACGATTCGCTCGCCGATCCGGCCGAACTGGTCTTCGCCGCGCGCGCGACCGCGAGCTTTCCCGGCGCCTTCCCGCCGTTCAACGTCGCCGAGATGGACCGGATGCTGGCGCGGCGGGAGAAGCACTGGCCTGGGCGCGAGGCCTTTCTGGCGCGCGTCTTTCCGCAGCAATATGCCGCAGGCGAGGCGGAAAGCGCGGTGCTGATCGACGGATCGGTACTCGCCAACGCGCCCTTTGCCCAGGCGATCGACGCATTGCGCGACCGGCCCGCGCATCGCGAGATCGACCGGCGCTTCGTCTATATCGATCCCAAGCCCGATCTGGCGGGCGGCATGGACCAGTCGCGCGAACGCGATGCCATGGGCCAGCGACTGCCCGGCTTCTTCTCGACCATTTTCGGCGCGATCTCGGACATTCCGCGCGAACAGCCGATCCGCGACAATCTGGAAGGCATCGAGCGCCGCTCCTCGCGCGTCCGCCAGATGCGCGCGATCACCGATGCGCTGCGCGCCGAAGTCGAGGAAACGGTGAGCAAGCTGTTCGGCTACACCCTGTTCCTCGATAGCCCGACCCCGCAGCGGCTGACCAAATGGCGCAACAAGGCGCAGGACCGCGCCGCGCATATGGCGGGCTTTGCCTATGCCTCCTATGCGCAGCTCAAGCTCGCGACGATCGTCGAGGACATGGTCGACACGCTCCGCCGCGCGCATCGCGGCCCCAAGGCGCTCTATCCGGAACGGCTGCGCGAGGCGATCCGCGCCGAACTGCACCGCAGCGGCATGGACCGGCTCTCGGGCAAGGGCGGCGGGGCGAGCGACGAGGCGATCCTGTTCTTTCGCACCCAGGATCTGGGCTTCCGCATCCGCCGCCTGCGCTTCCTGGCGCGGCGGCTGGGCGAGGATATCGCGCAATCGGGCCGCACACCGCCCGAAGCGGTGGTCGCGATGCACGAAACGCTCTACGCCTGCCTTTCGCACTATCTCGACCGGGAGACGACCGACCATCTCGGTCAGGGATTTGCCGATATTGCCGCAGGCGCGATCGACGACCCCGCCATGGCGATCGCCGAGCTCGCTGCGCGCCGCGACCTGCGCAGCGCGGACGGTATAGTCGACGAGCAGCTTGCAGGCGCCCTCGCGCTGCTGCCGCGCGAAAGCCGCCGTTCGCTGCTGCTCGCCTATCTCGGTTTCCCGTTCTACGATATCGCCACTTTGCCGCTGCTCCAGGGCGAGGGGCAGAACGAATATGACCCGATCAAGGTCGACCGCATCTCGCCGGACGATTGCCAATCGCTGCGCCAGGGCGGCGCGACGGCGATGCTCAAGGGGATCGAGTTCAACAGCTTCGGCGCGTTCTTCAGCCGCGCCTATCGCGAGAACGACTATCTCTGGGGACGCCTGCACGGGGCCGAGCGGTTGATCGACATCATCGCCTCGGCCATGCCCGATGGCAGCCTGTTTCCGCCGCACCTGCTCGCCGATTTCAAGCGCCGCGCGTTCCTGGCGATCTGCGACGAGGAAGAGGCGGTGCTGACCACCGATCCCGATCTCGTCCCTGGCATCCGCCGCGAAATCGAGGCGGCATTCAGCGGCTAGGCTTTCCATTGCCGCGCGGCGTCCCTAGCTTGGTCGCCATGAATTCCACGATCGCCCGCTGGCTGATGCTGCCGCTGCTCCTGCTGATCCAGGCATGCAGCGGCTTTCCGTTTCTCGACATGGGGATGGCCGCCTGGGACGGCCCGAAGAAAGGCACGCCCGCGCTCTGGCATGTCCAGGGGCCGAATGGCGGCGAAGCCTGGCTGTTCGGCGGCATCCACGCGCTGCCCGCAGATCTCAAATGGATCAGCCCGAAGATGAAGAAAGCGATGAACGAATCCGACCGGCTGGTGCTTGAGGTCGTAGGGCTGGAGGATTCTGCCGAAATCACGAAGACCTTCCAGGAACTGGGCAACAGCCCCGGCCAGCCACCGCTTGCCGAGCGTCTGCCGCCCGCGCTGCGCGACAAGGGCGAGGCGCTGCGTGCCGCTAGCCGCCTCTCACCCTCGCGCTTTGAGACGCTCGAAAGCTGGGCCGCAGCGATCTCGCTCGCGGGTGCCGCTACCGCCAATCTGGCGATGGTGCGCGAAGAAGGCGTCGAACGCGTGCTCGCCGCGCGCTATAGGCGTCGCGACAAGCCGGTGATCGGGCTCGAGACGCCGGCGCGCCAGTTCACCTATTTCGACCAGCTGGACGAGGCCGACCAGCGCGCGATGCTCGAAAGCGTGATCGCCGATGCCGACAATGCGCCGAAAGCCTATCGCGACATGGTGACCTCGTGGCTCAAGGGCGAGCCCGAAAAGCTCGCCGAGGCCGCAAATCGCGGCCTGCTCGAACGCCCGCAGATCCGCGAACGCATCCTGGTCCGACGCAACCGCGACTGGGCCGCGCAGATCGAGGACCTGCTGAGCCTGGGTGCCAAGCCCTTCGTCGCGGTCGGAGCGGCGCATCTGGCAGGAAGCGACAGCGTGCAGGCGCTGCTCGAGGCGAAGGGCTACAAGGTCACCCGCCTCCAATAGGCCCGAAACACTTGCTTTTCGCGAGAGTCGCGACTATGCGCACCGCTTCCCCGCCGCCATGGTCATCCCTGGAGGCGTGGCCGGGGATATTTTGACCATCTGTAATCTGGAGACAGACCATGAGCGATACGCTTACCCTGTCGGCCCAGCTGCGTGATCGGGCAGGCAAGGGAGCCTCCCGTGCACTCCGCCGCGAAGGCCGTGTACCCGCCGTCATTTACGGCGACAAGAAGGATCCGGAAACGATCCATGTCGAAGAACGCGCGCTGAACAAGCTGCTCGGCACCGGCCATTTCATGAACTCGATCGTCGAGATCGAAGTCGATGGCAAGACGATCGTCACCCTGCCCAAGGACGTGGCGTTCCACCCGGTCAGCGACCGCGCGATCCATGTCGATTTCCTGCGTATCGCCAAGGGCGCGACCGTTGAAGTCGCCGTGCCCGTCGTGTTCGTCAACGAAGACGCGTCGCCCGGCTTGAAGCGCGGCGGCGTGCTCAATGTAGTGCGTCACGAGCTGGAACTGGTCTGCGACGCGACCAACATTCCCGACGAGATCGAAATCGACGTCACCGGCACCGATGTCGGCGATTCGATCCACATCTCCGCGGTCAAGCTGCCCAAGGGCGCGACCTCGGCGATCACGGACCGCGATTTCACCATCGCCACGATCGTTGCTCCCTCGGCGCTGAAGTCGAGCGAAGGCGACAACGAAACGCCGGCTGGCGAGTAATCCATCTTTCTCGCCCTCTCCCCCTTTGGGGGAGAGGGTTGGGAGAGGGGAATGTCGAGAGGCTGGCGCATCGCCCCTCTCCCCGCCCCTCCCTGAACCAAAGGGAGAGGTTCCATGCAAATCTGGGTTGGCCTGGGCAATCCCGGCCCCGAATACGCCCTGCACCGGCACAATGTCGGGTTCATGGCGATCGACATCATCGCCGACATGCACGGTTTCGAGCCGCCCAAGCGCCGCTTCCAGGGCTGGGCGCAGGAAGGCCGTCTGGGCCATCAGAAGCTGCTGCTCCTGAAACCCGCCACCTTCATGAACAAGTCCGGCCAGTCGATCGGCGAGGCGATGCGCTTCTTCAAGCTGGGGCCTGAGGACGTCACCATCTTTCACGATGAGCTCGACCTTGCCCCGTTCAAGGTCAAGGTGAAGCGCGGCGGCGGCACCGCCGGGCATAACGGCCTGCGCTCGGCCGACCAGCATATCGGACCCGAATTCCGCCGCGTGCGGATCGGCATCGGCCATCCCGGCAACAAGGACCGGGTAACGGGCCATGTGCTCGGCAATTTCGCCAAGACCGAACTCGACGACCTGACCGACATGCTCGGCGCGATCGGCGCGGAAGCCGGCTGGCTGACGCAGGACGACGATGTGCGCTTCATGAACGATGTCGCGATGAGGCAGCAGGGATGAGCCTTGCAGCTCGCAGCGATGCCCGGCTGCTCGCAATGTTCGCGCTGCTGTCGCTGATCGCGACCGGCTGCGGCATCGCGGCGATGGTGCTGAGCGGCACGCCGCAGATGCGCTGGATTCCCAATGTCGTCGCTTGGATCGTCGGCGGCGGCGCAGCCTTCGCGATCGCGCGGGCCGCGCCCTCGCCCAGGGTCTGGATCGGCATTGCGCTCGGCGCACTGGCGCTGGTCGCGGCGACATTGGTGGGGCCCGATCAGCAGGGCGTGCACCGCTGGCTCGCCGCTGGGCCACTGTTCGTCAATATCGCCGCGCTGACCCTGCCGGCCGCGCTGGTCGCGATGGCGCGGCTGGGCGCGCAGCACCGGCTAGTGCCGATGATCGCCACGCTGCTCGCCGCGATCCTCGCGCTGCAGCCCGATGCGTCGCAGGCGTTCGCGCTGGCGCTCGCTGGTTTTGCCATCCTGGTCACCGACAAGCGCATCTCCGCTTTGGTCACGGCGCTCTGCCTGTTCGGAATCGCCGCATTGTCGCTGCTCCGCGCCGATCCGCTGCAACCGGTGGCGGAGGTCGAGCAGATCATTCAGCTCGCGCATGCGTCCGCGCCTGCGCTCGCCTGGGCTGCCGTGGCGAGCCTGGCCGCCATCCCCGCGATGCTGTTCGCGCGGCGGCTGGACGATGTCGCCGCGCGCGCGCTCGCGCTCTATATCGCGGTTGCCTGCGCCGCGCCGATCTTCGGATGGTTCCCGGTCCCGCTTGTGGGCGCAGGCATGAGCTTCCCGCTCGGCCTCTGGCTCGGCATCGGTCTGCTCGCGGCGCGGCGCGGCTAGAACCGGCGCTCGAGCCAGTCGACGGCAAAGCGCGTCATCGCGGGCGCCTCGACCAGCAGCGCATCGGCGCTACCGACCTTGCCCTGCCGTCCGCCGCCCCCCGCGAAGAAATCGCGCACGACCCGATCGAAATAGTCGTCGTCGAGCCCATCGACCACCGGATTGCCGGTGTCATATTCCTCGACCGTGCGCCACACCGTCTGCCCGTCCTCGAGAAACGGCACGTCCCAGCGGACGACGCGCTTGCCCGGGATGTCGGCAAGATGTTCGGCATGGTGGAGCAGCGTCATCGTCTCCCACGGCGCGCCGATCATCACGACCTTGCCGCCCGCCTCCACCAGCCGCGCCAGAGGAGTGCCGGGGCCATAGCCGTAATCGAGCGGGTGCGGATCGATCAGCCAAGCGGCCTTCGCCCCCAGCGCCACCATCGAGGGGCCGGGGCTGAGGCTCCGCAGCGCGCCGGGCGTGGTGCGCAGGAATTCAGGAAATGCGCCATTGTCGCGGATCGCGCGCGATGCGGCGGGATCGAAGGGCAACACATGGTCGCGCCATTCGCGCAGGATATGCCCTTCCTCGTCGCAAGCCGCTTCGGGGGCGCCCTGCCAGTCGGCATAGGCCATGACCGTGCCGTCCGCCCCCACCACCTGGCGCAGCGCCGCGATCAGTGTATCGGGCCCGGCGATCATCGGACCGATGCTGCGCAGGCCAGCATGGCCCAGCACGATATCGCCCTTCCCCAGCCCCAGCGCCGCCAGATCGCGCGCGAGATCGTCGATGGTCCAGAAACGGGTCATGGCGGCGATGTGATGCGCGCTGCCCGCGATGCCAAGATGTCTTGACCAGCAAATTGCCCCCGAAACGATGTCTTGTTGCTGACGCACAGTTTTCTTCGACCTGTCATCGCGCCGCCATCACGATCGCGCGCAACTCGGGCAACACACGCGCACGCCGTTCCAGCGCGGGGCTGAATGCGGCACCAACACCATGATTTTTCGGGGGAATCACCTTGTCTCACCTGACCGACGCTGCGCGCGCGCCCTATCGCATCGAAAATGCCGATCATGACGATCCCAACAGCCTGGAAGCGATCGTCGCGGCCAATCCGTCGCGCCGCAAGATCCTGGTGAACGGCCTGTTCGGGCTGGCGCTGGCGCCGATGGTCGCAAGCTGCGGCGGTGACGGCAATGGCGCGGGCAACAATGTCACGCTGCCCCCCAATACCGGCACCGCGCCGACGCCGACACCGACCCCGGCCCCTGCCCCCAGCTTCTCGGTCACGTTCAACTCGGTCCCGGCCAATCAGAACGACCGCGTCACCGTGCCGACCGGATATGAGACCGCCGTGCTGCTCAAGGCGGGCGATCTGATCGAGCCCGGCGTCGCCGGCTTCTCGGGCGCCTTCCCCACTCCCGGCCAGGCCGAGAAATGGGCCGGCGGCAACCATGACGGCATGGAGCTGTTCGCAATCCCGAACACCGACGCCAACACGTCGGGCGTGCTCGCGGTGAACTTCGAATATCCCGATTTCAACATCCTAATGAGCGATGCCGATGCGGCGGCGGTCACCAGCAATCCCGCTTCGGCCACCGCCGCGCAGCGCCAGCTCGCGCTCTCGGCAGTCGGCGTCGGCGTGGTCGAGATCACCAAGGGCGCGGACGGCAAATGGTCGGTCGTTCCCAATTCGCGCTACAACAAGCGCTATACCGGCAACTCGGCCTATCGCGTCGGCGGTCCGGCGGCGGGTCTGCTCAGCAACCCGATCAAGGGCACGCTCAACAACTGTGCCAGCGGCCGCACGCCGTGGAATACCTATCTCACCTGCGAGGAAACCACGGACAATTATTTCGACCCGAGCCAGCCCGCCAACGATTATGGCTGGGTGGTCGAGATCGACCCGTTCCAGGAGCTCGCCCAGCCGACCAAGCGCACCGCAATGGGCCGGTTCGACCATGAGAACACCGCGTTCATGGCCAATGCCGACCGCCGCGTCGCCTTCTACATGGGTGACGATGCGACCCCGGGCTGCATCTACAAGTTCGTGTGCGAACGCGCTTTCAGCGCCACCAACCGCGCCGCCAATATCGACATGCTCGATTTCGGCCAGCTGTTCGTCGCGCGCTTCAACGCGGACGGCACCGGCGAATGGCGCCTGCTGCAACAGGGCCAGAACGGCCTGGTCGTCGGCGCGCGCGATCCGGGCGATGTCAGCCAGTCGACCACGCCGCCTGCCGCACGCACCGTCGATTTCCGCAATCAGGCCGATGTACTGATCAACACCAAGTCGGCCGCGCGCGTCGCCGGGGGCACGGTGATGGACCGCCCCGAATGGATCACGGTGGCGCCCGACAACACTGCGATCTTCGTCGCGCTGACCAACAATTCGGGCCGCCGCGTCACCGATGCCACCAACCCGCGCGTCACCAACCGCCACGGCCACATCCTCAAGATGCGCGAATCGGGCGATTCGCCGCTCGCCACCACCTTCACCTGGGAGCTGTTCCTGCTCGCGGGCGATCCGGCGCTGCGTCCGGGCGGCGACAATCTTGTCGGCAATATCAACGGCGATACCTTCTCCAGCCCCGACGGCATCCGCATCGACCCGCAGGGCCGCCTTTGGGTGCAGACCGACCACTCAGTCCCGGGCAATTCGGGCGTCAGCGGCGTCACCATCGACCAGGCGTTCGGTCATAACGCGATGTTCCATGTCGATCAGCGCACCAAGCAGTCCAAGCGGTTCCTGGTCGGTCCGCTCGGCTGCGAGATCACGGGCATCGCCTATACGCCCAGCCTCACCGACTTCTTCGTCAACATCCAGCACCCGACGGGCAACTGGCCGATCGCCGGCGAAAAGCCGCGCTCGTCGACCATCGTGGTGACGCGGACCGACAAGCAGCCGGTCGGCAACTGATCGTACCGCAATCTTGCGCTGCGGGCTGAGGGTTAACCGTAACAAGCACGCCCAAGTCCCTGAAACATTTGCGGCCGCCAGCAGGTTTTGCGATGCTGGCGGCCGCAGTCTTTCAGGAGTGACAGCCATGGCCGAATTTCCCCATCGCCGCGACGTGCTTGGCGGCGCAGCGCTGGCCGGTATTGCCGCGTTCGCGCCCGGTGCCGCAGCGCAGTCGGCGGCAACCCCCGATCTCAAGGGCAAGTCCGTTCTCATCACCGGCGCCGCGACCGGCTTCGGCTTTCTCGGTGCACTGCATTATGCGCGCGCCGGTGCAAAGGTCTTCGCGACCATGCGCAACCTGCCACGTCCCCAGGCCAGCGAACTGCTCAACGCGGCAGAGACCGAAAAGCTGGACATCTCGGTGCTCGAGCTCGATGTCCTGTCGGATGCCATGGTCGCCAAGGCAGTGCGCGAAGCAGAGGCGCAAGCCGGTGGCGCGCTCGATGTCGTCGTCAACAATGCCGGGATCGGCATTACCGGCCCGGTCGAATTGCAGGACATGGAAGCGACGAAGCTCATCTTCGACACGAATGTCTTCGGTGCCCAGCGCGTCGCCCGCGCGGCTCTGCCCGCGATGCGCAAGGCCAAGCGCGGCCTGATCGTCAACATCTCCTCGCAGCTCGGCCGGGTGATCGTCCCCAATGGCGGGCATTATTCCGCGACCAAGTTCGCGCTCGAAGCCTTGAGCGAGCAGATGGCCTATGAACTGGTGCCACATGGCATAGACGTGACGATCATCGAACCGGGCGGCTATCCCACCGATGTCTGGCGCAACCGCAACCGCTATACCGGCGCGCTCAAGGCGCGGCTCGATGCCGAGCGCGCGACGGCCTATCCGGCGGTGGTGGCGCGCATGGGCACGGAGGACGGCAGCGGTCGCTCGGCCGACCCGATGGACGTCCCCCGCGCGATCGCCGAGATCATCGCGCTGCCCGCCGGCCAGCGTCCCCTGCGCCGTGCCGTGCATCCCGGCCCCAAACCGCAAGAAGCGATCAACGAGGTTTCAGCCAGGGTGCAGGTGCAGATGTTGGGCAGCTCCCCCTATGGCCCCTGGGTCAAGGCGGTGCATGATATCGGTTGAGCGGAGAGACTGGAATTGCCCCGGCAATGGCGCTAGGGCGCAGCCAGGGTCGGCGCAGGCGCCGACAATCACTTTCAGGCTGGGATAATCATGGGTTTCAAATGCGGTATCGTCGGGCTGCCGAATGTCGGCAAGTCCACGCTGTTCAACGCGCTGACCGAGACGCAGGCGGCGCAGGCGGCGAACTATCCGTTCTGCACGATCGAGCCCAATGTCGGCAATGTCGCAGTGCCCGATCCGCGGCTCGACAAGCTGGCCGCCATCGCGGGCAGCCAGAAGATCATCCCCACCCAGCTTGCGTTCGTCGACATTGCAGGTCTGGTGCGCGGTGCCTCGAAGGGCGAAGGCCTGGGCAACCAGTTTCTCGGCAACATTCGCGAGGTCGATGCCATCGTGCACGTGCTGCGCTGTTTCGAGGATGACGACATCCAGCATGTCGAGAACAAGGTCGATCCAATCTCGGACGCCGAGACGGTCGAGACCGAATTGCTGCTCGCCGATCTCGAAAGCCTCGAAAAGCGCGTCCCCGGCCTGGTCAAGCGCGGCCAGCAGGGCGACAAGGAATCGAAGATCGGCGCATCGGTGCTCGGCAAGGCGCTCGAACTGCTGCGCGAAGGCAAGCCCGCGCGGCTGACCGAGCCTGCCGATGACGAGGAAGCGCGCGTGCTCGCGCAGGCGCAGCTGCTCACCTCCAAGCCGGTGCTCTATGTCTGCAACGTCGACGAGGGCAGCGCGGCTGACGGCAACGCGTTCAGCGCGCGGGTGTTCGAAAAGGCGAAAGCCGAAGGTGCAGAGGCCGTCGTGGTCTCCGCCGCGATCGAATCCGAGCTGGTCGGCATGGACCATGAGGGGCGGATGGAATTCCTCTCGGACTTGGGGCTCGAGGAGACCGGCCTCGCCCGCGTCATCCGCGCCGGCTATGACCTGCTCCACCTCATCACCTTCTTCACCGTCGGCCCCAAGGAAGCGCGCGCTTGGACGGTCGAGGTGGGTTCCAAGGCCCCGCAGGCGGCAGGCGAGATCCACAGCGATTTCGAACGCGGCTTCATCCGCGCCGAGACCATCGCCTATGACGATTACATCGCGCTGAACGGCGAGGCCGGTGCCCGCGATGCCGGCAAGCTGCGCCAGGAAGGCAAGGAATATGTCGTGCAGGACGGCGACGTGCTGCACTTCAAGTTCAACGTCTGATCCGTCACCGGCCTGTCAGATAATCCGGGCATGGCGGTGTTGCGCCGCCACCCCTCGAAGGACCACGACCGATGCTCTCACGCCGCCTGTTCATCGCTGCCGCGCCGCTTGCTCTCGCCGCGCCCGGCATCCTCAGGGCGCAGAGCGTGTTCCGCACCTTCCCGTTCGCACTGGGCATCGCCTCGGGCGATCCCTCGCCCGACGGTTTCGTGATCTGGACCCGGCTCGCGCCCGATCCGCTCGAAGCGCATGGCGGCATGCCGATGTCGCCCATGGCGGTCGACTGGGAGGTGGCGAGCGACGACCGTTTCGCCACGATCGTCGCCAAGGGCCAGGTTATCGCCCGTCCCGAGACCGCGCACAGCGTGCATGTCGAGGTCAGCGGGCTGCAGCCGCATCGCCCCTATTGGTATCGCTTCACCGCGGGCGGCGAGCGCAGCTTTGCCGGGCGCGCGCGCACGCTGCCGCTTGCGCAGGCGGCGGTCGAGCGGCTCAAGTTCGGCGTGGTCGGCTGCCAGAATTTCGAGGACGGCTATTACGGCGCGTACAATCACCTCGCGCGCGAGGACCTCGATTTCGTGTTCCACTACGGCGACTATATCTACGAATATGGCGGCAGCCCGACCCGCGCCAATTATTTCAGCGGCAGCCTGCAGGTGCCGGTGCGTCTGCATGTCGGCCAGAATCTCTACGACCTGGCCGATTACCGCCAGCGCTATGCGCAGACCAAGACCGATACCGACCTGCAGCGCGCGCATGCCGCGCACAGCTTTTTCCCGACCTTCGACGATCACGAGATCGAGAACAACTGGGTCGCCGGGATCAGCGGCGGCAACGACGTGCCGGCAGAGTATTTCGCGCTGCGCCGCGCCGCCGCACTCCAGGCATGGTACGAGCATATGCCGATCCGCCGCGCCAACATGCCGCGCTTCGGCACCGGCATCTTCCACCGCACTGCGCGCTTCGGCAACCTCGCCGAACTGCAGCTGCTCGACACCCGGTCCTATCGCAGCGATCAGGCGTGCGACGACGGCTTCAAGCCGATCTGCGAGGGCGTGGGCGACAAAACCGCGCAGGTGCTGGGCGCAGAGCAGGAAGAATGGCTCGCGCGCAACCTCAAGCGCAACACCGCGCGCTGGAACTGCCTGGCGCAACAGATCATGATGATGAGCCTCGACCGCAGGCGGGCCGCGAACGAGGACACGCGCATCGCCAACATGGACAGCTGGGCCAGCTATGAAGTGCCGCGCCAGCGGATGCTCGCCCGGATGGCGGGGCTGGGCAATGTCGTGGTGCTGACCGGCGACGAGCATCAGAATTTCGTCGGAGATCTGGTCCATCAGGACAAGGTCGTGGGCACCGAGATCGTCGCCACCTCGATCAGCAGCGGCGGCGACGGATCGGATCTGCGCTATGGCAGCGAGCAGATGATGAAGAACAATCCCGAGCTCAAGTTCCTCAACGACCAGCGCGGCTATGTGGTCTGCGAGGTCACGCCCGAGGCCTGGCTGAGCCATTTCCAGGTCGTGGACAAGGTATCGGTGCGGCAGAACAGCATCAAGCGCCGCGCGACGGCAGAGGTGGCGCACGGCACGCCCGGCGCGCGGATGACCGGGCTGTCGGCATGATCGCGCGGCTGGTCGCAGCGCTGCTCGCGCTGGCGCTCGCGGCCCCTGCCTCTGCCCAGGCTGAGGATGCCGACCCGCCGGTCACGATCCTGATCTCGATCGACGGGATGCGTCCCGACTATCTCGAGCGCGGGCTGACGCCGAACCTTGCCGAATTCCGCCAGCGCGGCGTCGCGGCGGCGATGCGGCCGAGCTTCCCCAGCAAGACCTTCCCCAATCACTACACCATCGTCACCGGCAAGCGCCCCGACCGCAACGGCATTGTCGGTAACATGATGATCGACCCCGTCCGCCCCGACCAGATGTTCAGCATGGGCGATGCGCGCCAGGCGCTCGATCCGTTCTGGTGGGCTGAGGCCGAGCCGGTCTGGATCACCGCCGAAAAGGCGGGCGTGCGCACTGCGACGATGTTCTGGCCAGGCAGCGAGGTTGCGCATGACGGCCGCCGTCCGAGCGACTGGCTGCGCTTCGACCAGAATATCGGCAATGCGCAGCGCGTGAACACCGTACTCGACTGGATGCGCCGACCGGCTGCGATCCGTCCGCGCCTCGTCACCATGTATTTCGATACCGTCGACACCGCCGGGCACCGGTTCGGCCCGGGCCGCTCGCCCGAGCTCGACGCCGCGATTGCAGAGGTCGATGCGCGGATCGGCGATCTGGTGCGCGGGGTCGAGGCCCTCGGCGTGCGCGCCAATTTCGTCATCACCGCCGACCATGGCATGGCCGAAACCGCCGAGACCCGCGTGATCCAGCTCGACGAGCTGATCGACCGCGCCAGCTATATCGCGGTCGAGGCCGGGCCCTATGCCGCGATCGAACCGGCAGCGGGCACTGACGACCGCGTCTATCAGGCGCTGCTGAAGCCGCACGACCATATGGCCTGCCATCGCAAGGAGCAGCTCCCTGAGCATCTGCATTATGGCAGGAACCCGCGCGTCGCCGCGATCATCTGCGTTGCCGAGATCGGCTGGACAATCCTGTCCGGTACCCCGCCCTATCCGGTCAAAGGGGGCGCGCATGGCTATGATCCCGCCCATGCCGATATGCACGCGCTGTTCATGGCCTTCGGCCCCTCGATCCGCCCAACCGAGACGCTGCCGCTGTTCGACAATGTCGATGTCTATCCGCTGCTCGCGGCGCTGACCGGGATCGCGCCCCTGCCCTCGGATGGCAATCCTGCGACGCTCGCTCCGCTGCTGGCGCGCTGATTTTGCTTGCAAATACAAGGTTGCGGATCAAGACTTAAGCCCATGATCCATTATGAAGACCTGGAAGTCGGCACGACTTCGAAATTCGGCCATTATGACGTCACCCGCGAGGAGGTGATGGAATTTGCCCGGAAATACGATCCGCAGCCCTTCCACCTCGACGACGAGGCCGCGGCGCAGACGCATTTCGGGCGGCTGTCGGCGAGCGGCTGGCATACCTGCGCGATGATGATGGCGATGCTGGTCGAAAACATGAAGACCACGCGCCAGGCGGGTCTGGGATCGCCTGGCATGGACAATCTGCGCTGGGTGAAGCCCGTCTATCCGGGCGACACGCTGCGCATCGAGACCACGATCATCGAGAAGCGCCGGTCGAAGAACCGTCCGGACATGGGCCTGTTCAAGTCCGATCTCGTCATCTTCAACCAGAATGACGAGCCGGTGATGACGCTGCGCAGCAACGGCCTGATCAAGGTGCGCAATCCCGAAGCGCCGATCGAGGACTGAGCGCGCCGGGGCTCAGTTGCAGGCCCAGAACCCGTCCTTGTAGGCGAAGGCCGGTCCGTCGCTGTCGCTGACCTGCATGCTCGCCGCGCTGCCCGCAGCCTCCTTGCCCGAGGCCGAGACCATCAGCGTCACGCCCTCGCCCGCAAAGCTGCCCCCGGTCTGCTGAACGGGACCCGATGCCGCAACCTGCACCGTCCTGCCCGCGACCGAGACCATCGCCTTGCCGCCGGTCTTGCTGGCCACCAGCACCGGCAGCGCGCCCTGGGCCGGGCTGAAGCGGCACGCGCCGGTCTCCAGCCCTGCCTCGCCGATCGCGCTCGACAGCAGCGGCTCGAGCTTCGATCCCTCGGCATCGACCGCCTGCACGCCCGTCACCGGAGCAGGCGTCGCGCCGCCCGCCGAGGCCGACACGGTGCCTTCCGCGGCGGTAGCGCCACCGTCGAGCGTCACCAGCTCATCCTGCTTGGCAGGCTCGCTGCTGCACGCTGCAAGCAGCGCCAGCGGGAGAACCACGGTCAACCTTTTCATCAAGAAATGCTCCCTCAACCGGGCAGGATGCCCACCGCCAGTTCGGCCCAGACGAGCAGGAAGGCAAGTGCAATTGCCGCGATCAGTATCGCCCGGTTCACCGGCTTGCGAGCAAATCGCACCGCCAGCTCACCCGCAAGACCACCAACACCAATCAGAAGTGCAAACGCCACAAAATCCTCGGCGCCCCAGTTCACCTCACGCGTGAACAGCATCGCGATGGCAGGCGCCACGAGCAACGCGGCCGCCGCGGACCACGCAATCTGGCGCGGCGTGAATCGGGCATTGTGCGCAGTCGTGATGTTCATCGTTCGATCTCCTGCCCCCGCGAGCCCAAATTATACTGGCAGTTCACAGGCTTGCACAGCCCCAGCTGCGCGCGAAGGATGGCGGCACGAGACAGACGCATGCACTCCCCACCTCTCCCTCGATGGGAGAGGTAGCGAGACTTGCCAGCTTGCTGGCTAGTCGCAGCAGTGAGGGTGTTGGTGCCGCGGAGCGCAACCGCGCGGCGATGACAGCGGGGTACAATCCGGAGCGATCACCCCCACCCAACCCTCCCCCATCGAGGGGGAGGGCTTAGGGAGCGATACCGCAATCAGGGCAAATTTAACCGTTCAAGACGTCCGCGATCTGGCCAGCGACAGCATCCATGCTCGCCATGCCATCGACGCGGCTGACGATGCTGCGCGCTTCGTAGATCGGCAGGATCGGTGCGGTCTTGGCGCGATATTCGGCCATGCGCGTGCGCACGGTTTCCTCATTATCGTCCGGGCGACGCTTGAACTCGGTCGAGCCGCACTTGTCGCACACGCCTTCCTTGGCGGGCAGCTTGTAGCGGTCGTGATAGCCCTCGCCGCAATTGGCGCAGGTGAAGCGGCCGGTGATGCGATCGACCAGCGCGTCCTCGTTCACCTCGAGCTCGATGACATGGTGCAGGCTGCGGCCACGCGCTTCCAGAATCTCGTCGAGCGATTCGGCCTGGGCCGCAGTGCGCGGATAGCCGTCGAAGATGATGCCGGTCTCGGGCGACAGCTCGTCGAGCGCATCGCCGATGATCCCGGAGACGATCTCGTCGGAGACGAGCTCGCCCGCCTCCATCACCGCCTTGGCCTTGAGCCCGATCGGCGTGCCCGCCTTGACCGCCGCGCGCAGCATGTCGCCGGTCGACAGCTGCTTCATGCCGCGTTCGTCGACCAGACGCTGGGCCTGGGTGCCCTTGCCCGCGCCCGGAGGGCCCAAAAGAATGATATTCATGGGTAATCCATCCCCCAACGGGCCGGTTGTGCCCGGCCCCGACTATCCTCAAACGCTGCGCTTAGCGCAAGCGTCCCTTCAGCTTCGCCTTCTTGATCAGGTCGGCATATTGATGCGCCAGCAGATGGCTCTGGATCTGGGTGATCGTATCGACAGTGACGTTGACGACGATCAGCAGGCTGGTGCCGCCCAGGAAGAACAGCGGAATGCCGGTTTGCGCAATCACATATTCGGGCAGCACGCAGACAAAGGTCAGGTACGCCGCGCCGACCACGGTGATGCGGGTGAGCACATAATCCAGATAGGTCGCCGTGTTCTTGCCCGGACGGATGCCGGGGATGAAGCCGCCATTCTTCTTCAGGTTCTCCGACGTCTCTTCCGGGTTGAAGACCACGGCGGTGTAGAAGAAGCAGAAGAAGATGATGCCGAGCGCATAGAGCGTCATGTACAGCGGCTGGCCATGCGCCAGATACTGGTTGAGCGTCTGCAGCACGCCACCGGCGGTCGAGGCGGGATCGACCGAATTGCCCGCGAACTGCGTGATCGTCAGCGGCATGAGCAGCAGCGACGAGGCGAAGATCGGCGGGATCACGCCGGCGGTGTTGATCTTGAGCGGAAGATGGCTGCGATCAGCTTGCATCACGCCGCGCTGCGTCGCGCGCTTGGGATACTGGATCAGCACGCGGCGCTGCGCGCGCTCCATGAAGCTGATCAACAGCACCAGGCCGACGATCATCGCGATCATGGTGACGATGGCAAAGGGCGAGATCGAGCCGGTACGGCCGCCTTCGAACAGCTGCGCGCCGAACACCGGCATCTGCGCGACGATGCCCGCCATGATGATCAGCGAAATGCCGTTGCCGATGCCGCGCGCGGTGATCTGTTCGCCCAGCCACATCAGGAACATGGTGCCGCCGACAAGGCTGATCACCGCGCCAACGCGGAACATGATGCCCGGATCGATCACGGCCTGGATGCCGCTGGCGCCGGCATAGGATTCGAGACCCACGGCGATGAAATAGCCCTGCATGGCGGTGAGGAACACAGTGCCATAGCGCGTATACTGGTTCAGCTTCTTACGGCCCGACTCGCCTTCCTTCTTGATCGCGGCGAGCTGCGGCGAAAGCGAGGCGGCGAGCTGCACGACGATCGAGGCGGTGATGTAGGGCATCACGCCCAGCGCGATCAGGCTCATGCGCTCGAGCGAACCACCCGAAAAGGTGTTGAAGATGTCTAGAACGCCGCCCTTGGTCTGCTGGTACAGCGCGGCCAGAGCGGTGGGATCGACGCCGGGGAGCGGAACATAGCTCAGCAGGCGAAAGATGATGAGAGCGCCGATCGTGAACCAGATGCGGTTCTTCAGATCGGTCGCCTGGCTGAATTTCGCCAGGCTGAAATTGCTAGCCAGATTGTCGGCCCGTGATGCCATGAAACCTGTATCCCAAAAAGCGGCCCATTGAGCGCCCATGCTGGCGCGTAGCCGAAAATTCTGTCCGAAGCGCCTAAGCCCCCGCGCCTGTCCGCCCCAGCGACAACAGAGCGCAGCGATACCGCCTTGGGGCGCTTCAAGCAAGACGCCCCGCGCTCACCATATCGGGAGGCGGGGCGTGCTTGACAAGCCGACCTTCGAGGTCAGGCTTTCTTTTCGCGTTCCGGCTTGCGGTACGGTTCGCGCGGAGCGATGATCTCGACCTTGCCGCCAGCCTTTTCGATGGCTTCGACTGCCGACTTCGACGCACCGGCGACCGCGAAGGTCACCTTGGCGGTCAGTTCACCCTTGGCGAGCAGACGCACGCCGTCCTTGCCGCCGCGCGACAGACCGGCAGCGCGGAGCGCAGCCTGATCGACGGTCGCATCGGTGGCGAGCTTGCCGGCATCGATGAACTTCTGGATCATGCCCAGGTTGACGATGTCATAGTCCTTGCCGAACGGATTGTTGAAACCGCGCTTCGGGATGCGCATGTGGAGCGGCATCTGGCCGCCTTCAAATCCGGCGATCGACACGCCCGAGCGGCTGGTCTGGCCCTTCTGGCCGCGACCGCTGGTCTTCCCCTTGCCCGAGCCAATACCGCGTCCGACGCGCATACGGCCCTTGCGGGCGCCCTTGTTGTCGTTGATTTCGTTCAGTTTCATGGGTGCACTCGCTTTCGCTTTGTTCGCGCTGATAAAAATTCTCTCCCCTTCAGGGGAGAGATAAGCAGCCTTGCCAACCTGCTGGCTAGGCGCAGTAGAGAGGGGCTGGCCGTAGCGCAAGCCCCTCCCCTAAGCTTCACTGCGTGAAGCTGTCCCTCTCCCGTGAAGGGAGAGGGAGAAGAAGGTCAATCGACGATCGTCACCATGTGACGGACCTTCTGGATCATGCCGCGAATTTCGGGCGTGTCCGTGTGTTCCACCACGCGATTCATCTTGCCGAGGCCCAGGCCAGCCAGCACCTTGCGCTGCGATTCCGGGCGACGGATCGGCGATCCGGTCTGCTTTACCTTGATGGTTGCCATGTCGATTACTCCGTGATCGCGGCGGCTTCGACCTCGGCGACAGCAGCCGATGCTCCGCCACGGCCCAGCAGGTCGGCAACCTTCTTGCCACGACGCGCTGCCACCGACTTGGGGCTGGTCTGTTCGCCGAGCGCCTCGAAGGTCGCGCGGATCATGTTATAGGGGTTCGAGGTGCCATTGGACTTGGTCACAACGTCGGCCACGCCCAGGCTTTCGAACACGGCGCGCATCGGACCACCGGCGATGATGCCAGTACCCTGGGGCGCGCTGCGCAGCGTCACCTTGCCCGCACCGAAATGGCCCTTGCCGTCATGGTGCAGCGTGCGGCCTTCCTTGAGCGGAACGCGGATCATCTTCTTTTTGGCAGCGGCGGTCGCCTTGCTGATGGCCTCAGGCACTTCGCGCGCCTTGCCATGGCCGAAGCCCGCACGACCCTGACCGTCACCGACCACGACCAGTGCCGCGAAACCGAAGCGCTTGCCGCCCTTCACGGTCTTCGACACGCGGTTGATGTGGACGAGCTTCTCGATCAGCTCTTCGCCCTGCTCTTCATCGCGCTTGTTGCGATCGTCACGACGGCCACGGCCGCCGCGCTCACCGCCACGATCATTGCCACCACGGCCACGACCGCGACCACCACGGCCCTGACGCTGCTCACCCTGGGGGAAGCCGTCGGTGCCGCCTTCTGCGTTGTTCAGTTCATCTGCCATCGCTTAAAACTCCAGACCGCCTTCGCGAGCGGCATCGGCCAGGGCCTTGACCCGGCCATGAAAAATGAAACCGCCACGGTCGAACACAACGGTGGTGACACCAGCCTGCTTGCCGGCTTCCGCGATCTTCTTGCCAACGGCGATCGCATCGGCAACGGTCGCGCCGGTGCCCTTGCTGCCCTTGGTCAGCGTCGAAGCGGCTGCCAGAGTCTTGCCAGCCTCATCATCGATGATCTGCGCATAGATGTGCTTGCCGGTGCGGTGCACCGAAAGACGGGGACGTCCGCCTGCCCGCTTGCGCAGCGAAGTGCGCACGCGCTGACGGCGACGATCGAACAAAGAGAGCTTCGCCATGGCTTACTTCTTCTTCCCTTCCTTGCGGAAGATAAACTCGCCCGCATATTTGATACCCTTGCCCTTGTAGGGCTCCGGCTTGCGCCAGCGACGGATCTCGGCAGCCACCTGGCCCACCTTCTGGCGATCGCTGCCCGAAATGTGGATGGTGGTCTGGTCCGGGGTCTTGATGTCGATGCCATCGGGGATGGCGAAATCGACGTCATGGCTGTAGCCGAGCTGCAGCTTGAGGTTGCTGCCCTGCACGTTGGCACGATAGCCGACGCCGGTGATGTTCAGCGTCTTGGTGAAACCTTCGGTCACGCCGACCACCAGGTTCTGCACCAGCGTGCGCTGCATGCCCCAGAACGCGCGAGCGCGACGGGTGCCGTTTGCGGGCTTCACCGACAGCTCACCATCGGTGAGGTCGTAGGTGATGTCCGGAACGGTCGGCATCGACAGTTCGCCCTTGGGACCCTTCATGGTGATGACACCATCGCCCATGGTGGCGGTGACGCCTGCGGGAATTGCCACAGGCTTTTTACCAATGCGGCTCATATCAGAATACCTCCGCCAGCACCTCGCCGCCGACATTCTGTTCGCGCGCTTCAGCGTCGGACAGAACACCGCGGGGGGTGGATACGATGGTGATGCCAAGGCCGTTGCGCACAATCGGCAGTTCCTTGGAACCCGAATAGACGCGGCGGCCAGGCTTGGACACGCGCGCGACATGCTTGATCGCGGGCTGGCCCTCGAAATACTTCAGCTCGATGCGCAGGCCCTTGTGACGGCCCAGCAGCTCTTCGCTATATCCGCGGATATAGCCTTCGCGCTGCAGCACATCGAGAACGCGGGCGCGCAGGTTCGACGCCGGCGACATCACGCTGTCCTTCCTGGCCTGCTGGCCATTGCGGATGCGGGTGAGCATATCGCCCAGAGGATCGGTCATTGCCATATCATCAAATCCTTACCAGCTGGACTTCGTAACGCCCGGGATCAGGCCCTTGTTGGCCAGATCACGCAGCTCGATACGGCAGAGCCCGAACTTGCGGTAATAAGCGCGCGGACGACCGGTGGTGTTGCAACGGTTGCGCACGCGCGTGGGGTTCGCGTTGCGGGGCAGCTCGGCCATCTTCAGCCGGGCGATCAGACGCTCGGTCTCATCCAGGCTGGTGTCTTCTGCCTTCGCACGGAGACGCGCATAACGGCCAGCATACTGCTTGACCATCTTCTTGCGACGCTCGTTCTTGTTGATGGAACTCAGTTTCGCCATGACTTAAGTTCTCGCCTTTCTAAAATGCGAGACGGAGGGCAATCAAGCCGCCGCCTTTTCCTGGGTTTCCTCAACCGGGAACGGGAAGCCGAAGAGGCGCAGCAGTTCGCGCGCTTCATCGTCCGTCTTGGCGGTCGTGGTCACGATGATGTCCATTCCACGCACAGCGTCGATCTGGTCGTAGCTGATTTCGGGGAAAATGATCTGCTCCTTCAGGCCCATGGCATAGTTGCCACGACCGTCGAAGCTCTTGGGGTTCAGGCCACGGAAGTCGCGGATGCGCGGCATCGCGATCGTCACCAGACGATCGAGAAACTCGTACATGCGCTCCTTGCGCAGGGTCACCTTGCAGCCGATCGGCATGCCTTCGCGCAGCTTGAACTGGGCGATCGACTTGCGCGCCTTGGTGATCACGGGCTTCTGGCCGGCAATCAGCTCCATTTCGGCAGCGGCGGTGGTCACCTTCTTCTTGTCCTGGCTGCCTTCGCCGACACCCATGTTGATGGTGATCTTTTCCAGCTTGGGAACCTGCATGGGGTTCTTGTAGCCGAACTTTTCCTGCATCGCCTTGGCGATGACGTCGTCATAGCGCTGACGCAGGCGGGGCACGTACTTATCAGCCATCGATCTTCTCCCCGGACTTCACGGCCACGCGGACCTTCTTGCCGTCGACCGTCTCGAAGCGAACGCGCGTGGGCGCACCGGTCTTCGGGTCGGCAACAGCGACCTTGGAAATGTGCAGCGGAGCCTCGACGCGGTCCAGGCCACCCTGGGGGTTTGCCTGGCTCGGCTTGCGATGGCGAACCATCACGTTCAGGCCCGAAACGACGACCTTGTCGTCCTTCGGCATCACCTTGGTAACGGTGCCGTTGCGGCCCTTGTCCTTGCCGGACAGGACGACGACCTTGTCACCCTTTTTGATCTTAGCGCTCGCCATGATTACAGCACCTCCGGAGCCAGCGAGATGATCTTCATGTGCTTGCGCGCGCGCAGCTCACGGACCACCGGGCCAAAAATACGGGTGCCGATGGGCTCATCGTTCTTGTTGATGAGCACGGCAGCGTTGCTGTCGAAGCGGATGACGCTGCCGTCGGCGCGGCGCACGTCCTTGGCGGTGCGCACGATGACGGCGCGGTGCACGTCACCCTTCTTCACGCGGCCGCGCGGCGCGGCTTCCTTGACGGAGACGACGATGATGTCGCCCACGCCGGCGAAGCGACGCTTCGATCCGCCGAGAACCTTGATGCACTGGACGCGCTTCGCGCCACTGTTGTCAGCGACATCAAGATTGGATTGCATCTGGATCATGGATCCGTTTCCTTCTTGTCTGGCTTGCCGGAACCGGTCCGGCAGTTCCTAATGGCTTACGCTTCGCTCGAAGCTTCGGGCGCCTTGTGGGTGTTCACCCGATCCAGCACCTTCCAGGTCTTCAGCTTGGAAATCGGAGCCGTCTCCTCGATGCGGACGGTTTCGCCTTCCTTGAAGCTGTTGTTCTCGTCATGCGCGTGATACTTCTTCGAACGACGGATGATCTTCCCGTACAGCGGGTGCTTCACCTTGCGCTCGACATTCACCACCACGGTCTTGTCGCCCTTGTCGGAGACCACCGTTCCGGTCAGAACTCGTTTCGGCATATCGGCCTCCTTACTTTGCTGCAGTGCGAGCGCGCTCGCTCTGCAGGGTCTTGATGCGGGCAATCGTGCGACGCACTTCGCGGACGCGCGCGGGGCGCTCCAGCTGGTTGGTCGCGGCCTGGAAGCGCAGGTTGAACGCTTCCTTCTTCAGCGCACCCAGCTCAGCGGTCAGCTGATCGTCGGTCTTCTGCTGAAGGTCTTCGTAAATCTTGCTCATCACTCACCTCCCAGGTGCGACGTATCGCCCAGGCGCGCCACGACCTTGGTCTTGATCGGCAGCTTCATCGCAGCACGCTCGAACGCCACCGCGGCGATCGGACCAGGAACACCATCCAGTTCGAACAGGATGCGACCCGGCTTCACGCGGGCGGCCCAATATTCGACCGAACCCTTGCCCTTGCCCTGACGGACTTCGGCGGGCTTCTTGGTCACCGGCACGTCCGGGAACACGCGGATCCACAAACGTCCCTGACGCTTGATGTGACGCGTGATCGCACGACGGGCGGCTTCGATCTGGCGTGCGGTGATCCGCTCGGGCTCCAGCGCCTTCAGGCCGTACGACCCGAAATTGAGGCTCGTTCCGCCCGGCGCATTGCCGCTGATCCGGCCCTTGAAAGCCTTGCGGAACTTCATTTTCTTCGGTTGCAGCATGATGCTCTACCTTGTCTGTCTGTTCTGGGCTCAGCGGGCCGGGCGGACGCCGGAAGTCTGCGCTTCCATCATCAGCCGGTCCTGCGCCATCGGATCGTGTCCAAGGATTTCGCCCTTGAAGATCCAGCACTTGATGCCGATGATGCCGTACGCGGTGAGCGCTTCGGCTTCGGCATAGTCGACATTGGCACGCAGCGTGTGCAGCGGAACGCGGCCTTCGCGATACTGCTCGGTGCGGGCGATTTCGGCGCCGCCGAGACGGCCGCCGCACATCACCTTGATGCCTTCTGCGCCCAGACGCATCGCCGACTGCATCGCGCGCTTCATCGCACGACGGAAGGCAACGCGGCGGATCAGCTGGTCGGCAATGCCCTGCGCGACGAGCTTGGCGTCGATTTCGGGCTTGCGGATCTCGACGATGTTGAGCTTGACCTCACCACCTTCGATCAGACCTTCCAGCGTCTTGCGCAGCTTCTCGATGTCCGCGCCCTTCTTGCCGATGATGACACCGGGACGGGCAGCGTAGATCGAGACGCGGCACAGCTTGGCCGGGCGCTCGATGACCACCTTGGAGATCGCGGCCTGGGGCAGCGTCTTCATGATGTACTTGCGCAGCTCGATGTCTTCCTTGAGCAGACGCGCATAGTCGCGACCTTCGGCGAACCAGCGGCTGTCCCAGGTACGGTTGATCTGCAGACGCAGGCCAATCGGATTGCTCTTGTGACCCATGGCTTACGCTTCCTCTTGTTCGCGCACGACGATGCGCAGGCGGCTGAACGGCTTCACGATGCGGCTGGAACGGCCACGTGCGCGGGTCATGAACCGCTTCATCGTGATCGCCTTGCCAACGCTCGCTTCAGCGACGACCAGCGCGTCGACATCGAGGTTGTGGTTGTTTTCCGCGTTGGCGATAGCCGACGCGAGGACCTTCTTGGCGTCGACAGCCATGGCCTTCTTCGAGAAGGACAGGATGTTCATCGCCTCTTCGGCCTTCTTGCCACGGATCAGGGCGGCCACGAGGTTGAGCTTCTGCGCCGAACCACGGATGGTGGTACCGACGGCCAGTGCCTCATTTTCGCCCACGCGGCGCGGAGATTTTGCCTTGCCCATTAGCGCTTGCCCTTCTTGTCAGCAGCGTGGCCAGGGAAGGTGCGGGTCGGAGCGAATTCGCCCAGCTTGTGACCCACCATGTCTTCGTTGACCGCCACGGGAATGAATTTGTGGCCGTTGTACACGTTGAACGTCAGGCCGACGAATTGCGGCAGGATCGTCGAACGACGCGACCAGGTCTTGATCGGAGCACGGCCGCCAGCGTCCTGCGCCGCCTCTGCCTTCTTCAGCAGATACAGGTCGAAGAACGGCCCTTTTTTGATGGAGCGAGCCATGACTTACCTCTTCTTCTTCGCGTGACGCGACCGGATGATCATCTTGTCGGTCGACTTGTTCTTACGAGTGCGCATACCCTTGGTCGGCTTGCCCCACGGGGTCACCGGATGACGGCCACCCGAGGTGCGGCCTTCACCACCACCATGCGGGTGATCGACCGGGTTCTTGGCAACACCGCGCGTCAGCGGGCGCTTGCCCATCCAGCGCTTGCGACCGGCCTTGGCGAAGTTCTGGTTGCTGTTGTCGGGGTTCGAAACCGCGCCAACGGTGCCCATGCAGGCGCCGGGGATGTAACGCTGTTCGCCCGAGTTCAGACGGACCATCACCATGCCGCGGTCGCGCCCTACGACCTGTGCATAGGTGCCTGCCGAACGTGCGATCTGACCGCCCTTGCCCGGCTTCATTTCCACATTGTGGATGATGGTGCCGACCGGCATCTGCGCCAGCTTCATGGCGTTGCCCGGCTTCACGTCGGTCTTTTCGCCGGCGATCACGGTATCGCCCACAGCCAGACGCTGCGGCGCCAGGATATAGGCCAGTTCGCCGTCTTCGTACTTGATCAGCGCGATGAACGCGGTGCGGTTGGGATCATATTCGATCCGCTCCACAGTGCCGGGGACGTCAAGCTTGCGACGCTTGAAGTCGACGATGCGGTAACGCTGCTTGTGACCGCCAGCGATGCCGCGCGAAGTCACGTGACCCTTGTTGTTGCGGCCACCGGTCTTGCGCTTGCCTTCGGTCAGCGCCTTGACCGGGCCACCCTTGTACAGGTCGCTGCGGTCGACAAGGATCAGGCCGCGACGGCCCGGGCTTGTCGGATTATAGGATTTGAGTGCCATATCTGTATCCTGTCAGCTTGCCGACCGCGCTCAGACGCCGGTGGTGACGTCGATCGACTGGCCTTCGGCCAAACGAACAACGGCTTTCTTGATGTCGGTGCGGGTATAGGGACGACCCTTCCAGCGCTTGGTCTTGCCCTTCTGGACGAGGGTGTTGACACCCACGACCTTGACATCGAACAGCGCTTCGACCGCAGCCTTGATCTGCGGCTTGGTGGCGTCCTGGCTGACCTTGAAGACCACCGAGTTGCTTTCGCTGAGCAGCGTCGACTTTTCGGTGATGTGCGGGGCCACGATCACGTCGTAATGACGGGTATCGATGGTGTCGGATTTCTTAGCCATTGAACCGGGCCTCCAGCTTTTCAACAGCGGCGCGGGTCAGCACCAGCGTATCGTGTTTCAGGATGTCATAGACATTGGCACCGACGGCGGGCAGCACGTTCAGACCGATCAGGTTGGCCGAAGCCTTCTTGAAATTGTCGTTCACGGCATCGCCATCGATGAACAGCGCCTTCTTGCCCAGGCCGAGCTTGCCGAGCTGAGCGGCCAGCGCCTTCGTCTTGGCTTCGCCGAGATCCAGCGATTCCACGACGATCAGGCTCTCGCTGGCGACCTTCGAGGACAGAGCCATCTTCAGGCCGAGCGCGCGGACCTTCTTGTTGAGCGACGGGTTGAAGTCACGGACGCGGGGACCGTGAGCCTTACCACCGCCGACGAAGATCGGAGCACGACGATCGCCGTGACGAGCGGTACCGCCGCCCTTCTGACGACCGAACTTCTTGCCGGTGCGCGCAACATCGCTGCGCTCGCGGGCCGCACGGGCAGTGCCGCGACGGTTTTCGAGCTGCCAGGTGATCACGCGGTGCAGAATGTCTGCACGCGGGGTCACGCCGAACACGTCATCGTTGAGTTCGATGTCGCCCTTGGCAGTGGCGTCGAGGGTTTGAACCTTGAGCTTCATGACCGATTAACCCTCCTGGCCGTCGGTTGCTTCCACAGCGGCCACGTCTTCAGCAGGCGTGTCGGCGGGAGCATTGTCGTTATTGCCCGCAGCAGAGCGGATCGCGGCGGGGTACGGAGCGTCGGCGTGGCGCGGAACCTTGACGGCATCGCGAACCATCAGCCAGCCGCCCTTCGAACCGGGGACCGAACCCTTGACGAAGATCAGGCCGCGCGCTTCGTCGGTGCGGACGACTTCCAGGTTCTGCTGGGTGCGCTGACGGTCGCCCATGTGGCCGGCCATCTTCTTGTTCTTGAAGACCTTGCCCGGATCCTGACGCTGACCGGTCGAACCATGGGCACGGTGCGAGATCGACACGCCGTGCGAGGCGCGCATACCCCCGAAGCCCCAGCGCTTCATGGCGCCGGCAAAGCCCTTACCCTGGGTGTGGCCGGTAATGTCGACCAGCTGACCGGGGATGAAGTGGTTGGCAGAAATGGTGGCACCCACGTCGAGGATCGCATCGTCGGCGACGCGGAACTCGGCCATCAGCATCTTGGGAGCGACTTCTGCCTTGGCAAAATGCTCGCGCTGCGGCTTGTTGACGTTCTTGGGCTTGGCAGCTCCGGCACCCAGCTGGACCGCGACGTAACCGTCACGCTCCTGGTTCTTCACCGAAACCACCTGGCAATCTTCCAGCGACAGGACGGTGACGGGCACGTGCCGGCCATCTTCCTGAAACAGGCGGGTCATCCCGACTTTTTTCGCGATCACGCCAGTGCGCATGATCATTCTCCCAATAGAGGCCCGTCTGCGTGATTGCTCGCGGGCGTATCCAACGAAAAACCCCCAAGGCGTGAACCTTGAGGGCCAACCCGAATTTTGATGATCACCCCGTCCGGGTTGGCTTTTCCCCTCCTGCGAGCCGCGGGAGGGAAAAGACGGGGGACCAGAGCCGCAGCAATGGCTGCGCGGTATCCCTTAGGCCCCTGCCCTTTCGGGCAGAGATGCCCGGACCTGGGCCCGGGCGGACTGGCCTCAGGCCAGCTTGATCTCGACGTTGACGCCAGCGGCCAGTTCGAGCTTCATCAGAGCATCGACAGTGGCCGGGGTCGGCTGGACGATATCCAGCAGACGCTTGTAGGTGCGCACCTCGAACTGCTCGCGCGACTTCTTGTCGACATGCGGGCCGCGGTTCACGGTGAACTTCTCGATGCGCGTCGGCAGCGGAATGGGGCCACGAATGAGAGCGCCGGTGCGGCGGGCGGTGTCGGCGATGTCGCCGGTCGCCTGATCGAGCACGCGATGATCAAATGCCTTGAGGCGAATACGGATATTCTGCGTTTCCATTACCACTTTACCGATGCGAAAGAGCGAAAAACAAACCGCCCCAGAAACCCGTTGATCCCTGGTGGGACCGAACGCCGGGGCGGCCTATAAAAATTCCATCTCCCGGACGAATCAGTTCCGTCCGCGAGATGGCCCTATATTACTTGGTGATCGTGCTGACAACCCCCGAACCGACGGTACGGCCACCTTCGCGGATAGCGAAGCGCAGACCCGGATCCATCGCGATCGGAGCGATCAGCTTCACGCCGATCGTCACGTTGTCGCCGGGCATCACCATCTCGGTGCCCTCGGGCAGGATCACTTCACCGGTCACGTCGGTCGTGCGGAAGTAGAACTGCGGACGATAGTTGGCGAAGAACGGCGTATGACGGCCACCTTCGTCCTTCGACAGCACGTAGACTTCTGCGTTGAACTCGGTGTGCGGCGTAACCGAACCGGGCTTGCAGAGAACCTGACCACGCTCGACTTCCTCACGGGCAACGCCGCGGACGAGAGCGCCGATGTTGTCGCCGGCTTCACCCTGGTCGAGCAGCTTGCGGAACATTTCGACGCCGGTCACGACGGTCTTGCGGGTGTCCTTCAGACCGACGATTTCGACTTCTTCGCCAACCTTGACGATGCCGGTTTCGACGCGGCCGGTCACAACGGTACCACGACCCGAGATCGAGAACACGTCTTCCACGGGCATCAGGAACGGCTTGTCGACGGGACGAGCCGGCTGGGGGATGTACGAGTCAACAGCGGCCATCAGCGCGTTGATCGAGTCCTTGCCGATATTGTCGTCGCGACCTTCCAGAGCGGCCAGAGCCGAACCCTTGACGATCGGAATATCGTCGCCGGGGAAGTCGTACGAGCTGAGCAGTTCGCGAACTTCGAGTTCGACGAGCTCGAGGATTTCCTCGTCGTCGACCTGGTCGACCTTGTTCATGTACACGACCAGAGCGGGCACGCCGACCTGACGGGCAAGCAGGATGTGCTCGCGGGTCTGCGGCATCGGGCCGTCAGCAGCGTTCACCACCAGGATCGCGCCGTCCATCTGGGCGGCACCGGTGATCATGTTCTTCACATAGTCAGCGTGACCCGGGCAGTCGACGTGCGCATAGTGACGGGCTTCGGTTTCATATTCGACGTGTGCGGTCGAAATGGTGATGCCGCGCTCGCGCTCTTCGGGAGCCTTGTCGATGTTCGCATAATCGGTGAAGGTTGCGCCGCCGGTTTCAGCGAGCACCTTGGTGATGGCTGCGGTCAGCGTGGTCTTGCCATGGTCGACGTGACCGATGGTACCGATATTGCAGTGCGGCTTGGTCCGCTCAAATTTAGCCTTGGCCATTTTTTCCTACCTTCGTTCTTTACTATCTGTGGGATAGTCCGGGCCGCGCTCTGGCCGGACTGCCCAAAACTGTCAACACCCTAATGAAAGCCCGACGCGCCGGTCAGCGCGATTCGGCGGGCTAAGGTCGAGCGCCTATAGCGATTATGCCCGGCTTATGCCAGCTTCTCCTTGACCTCGGCCGCGACATTCGCCGGGACCTCGTCATAGTGAGAGAACTGCATCGTGTACTGCGCACGTCCCTGGGTGAAGGAACGCAGCTGGTTCACGTATCCGAACATGTTTGCGAGCGGCACGATCGCTTCCACCGCCTGCGCGTTGCCACGCGTGTCGGTGCCCTGGATCTGGCCGCGACGGCTGTTCAAGTCGCCGATGACGTCGCCCAGATAATCTTCCGGCGTCACCACCTCGACCTTCATGATCGGCTCGAGCAGCTTAATGCCGGCCTTCTGCGCAGCTTCGCGCATGGCGGCACGGCCTGCGATTTCGAACGCCAGCGCCGAGGAGTCGACGTCATGATACGCACCGTCATACAGGTCGATCTCGAAGTCGATGATCGGGAAGCCGACCAGCGAGCCCGAAGCCGCCGTCTCGCGCATGCCCTTCTCGACCGCGGGGATATATTCCTTCGGAATGTTACCGCCCTTGACCGAGTCGACGAACGTAATGCCCGATCCGCGCTCGCCCGGCGTCAGCTTGAACTTGACGCGGCCGAACTGACCCGAACCACCCGACTGCTTCTTGTGGGTATAGTCGATGTCCACGGGCTTGGCGAGATATTCGCGATACGCCACCTGCGGCGCACCCACGTTCGCTTCCACCTTGAATTCGCGCTTCATGCGGTCGACCAGGATTTCCAGGTGAAGTTCACCCATGCCCTTGATGATCGTCTGGCCGCTTTCGGCATCCGACGACACGCGGAACGACGGGTCTTCGCGGGCAAGGCGGTTGAGCGCCACGCCCATCTTCTCCTGGTCGGCCTTGGTCTTGGGCTCGACCGAGAGTTCGATCACCGGCTCGGGGAATTCCATCCGCTCGAGGATGATCGGCGCGTTCGAAGCGCACAGCGTGTCCCCGGTGGTGGTTTCCTTCAGGCCCGCCAGAGCGACGATGTCGCCGGCATAGGCTTCCGAAATGTCTTCGCGGCTGTTGGCATGCATCAGCAGCATGCGGCCAACCTTTTCCTTCTTGTCCTTGACCGAGTTGGTCACCGAGGTACCGGCTTCCAGCTTGCCCGAATAGATGCGGGCGAAGGTCAGGGTTCCGACGAACGGGTCGTTCATGATCTTGAACGCCAGCGCGCTGAACGGCGCATCGTCAGCCGGCGGACGGGTGTCCTTGGTCTCGCCGTCGAGCTTGACACCTTCCACATCGGGAATGTCGAGCGGCGAAGGCAGATAGTCGACCACGGCGTCGAGCAGCGGCTGCACGCCCTTGTTCTTGAACGCCGAACCGCACAGCACGGGCACGAACGAGAAGTTCAGCGTACCCTTGCGGATCAGCTTCTTGATGGTGTCGGCGTCGGGCTCGTTGCCTTCGAGATACTGTTCCATCACCGCATCGTCCTGTTCGACGACGGTCTCGATCAGCTCGGCGCGCGCGGCTTCGGCGGCATCCTTCAGATCATCGGGGATGTCGGTATAGTCAAACTTCGCGCCCAGCGCTTCGTTCTGCCAGATGATCGCGCGGTTGTGCACCAGATCGACCAGGCCGATGAACGAGCTTTCGATGCCGATCGGGAGATACAGCACCAGCGGACGCGCGCCCAGACGGTCGCGGATCATGTCGACGCAGCGCTCGAAGCTCGCGCCGGTGCGGTCCAGCTTGTTGACGAAGCACATGCGCGGCACGCGGTACTTTTCCGCCTGGCGCCACACGGTTTCCGACTGCGGCTCAACGCCGGCCACGCCGTCGAAACAGGCGACCGCACCGTCGAGCACGCGCAGCGAACGTTCGACTTCGATGGTGAAGTCCACGTGGCCCGGGGTGTCGATGATGTTGATGCGGTGATCGTTCCAGAAACAGGTCGTCGCAGCCGACGTGATCGTGATGCCGCGCTCCTGCTCCTGCTCCATCCAGTCCATGGTCGCAGCGCCGTCGTGCACTTCACCGATCTTGTACGACTTGCCGGTATAATAGAGAATCCGCTCGGTCGTGGTGGTCTTGCCCGCATCGATATGGGCCATGATGCCGATATTGCGGTACTTCTCCAGGGGATGGCTGCGTGCCATGATCTCAAACTCCAAGATTTGGGGGCGTAATTTGCCGCGCCCTATAATGAAGCCCCGGCGCTTTGACCAGCGCGAATTGGCTCATGACGGGATGCAGCTCACTCCCCTCTCCACCAACGGAAGAGGGCATCTCGAACAGGCCCGGACACGAACCTGCTCCTTAGTCAAAAGGGGGTGACGACACCGATATGGTGCGCCCTCCCCTTTTCGGCAACACACGGTTGCTGCGACCTCCCCCCCGTCAGGGGAGAGGGCACATATTACCAGCGATAGTGCGAGAAGGCACGGTTCGCTTCGGCCATGCGGTGCGTGTCTTCACGCTTCTTGACCGCATTGCCGCGATTGTTGGCGGCATCGAGCAGTTCGCCCGACAGACGCGCAGCCATCGTGGTTTCGCTGCGGTTGCGCGCAGCGGCGATGAGCCAGCGGATGGCGAGAGCCTGGGCGCGCTCGGGACGCACTTCGACGGGGACCTGGTAGGTCGCACCACCGACGCGGCGGCTGCGCACTTCGATGCCGGGCTTCACGTTGTTCAGCGCATCGTGGAACATCGGCAGCGGGTCGGCCTTGGCCTTGGTCTGCATGGTTTCCAGCGCACCATAGACGATGCGTTCGGCGACGGACTTCTTGCCGTCCAGCATCAGGTTGTTCATGAACTTCGAGAGCGTCAGATCCCCGAACTTGGGATCGGGAAGGATGACGCGCTTTTCCGGGCGACGACGACGAGACATAGGTAACTCCTGAAAAAAGCCTGAGCTTCAAGCGGGGGAGAAATGGATCCCGGACAAAATCGCTTTTGGCGATTTTTCCGGGATGATCCTCACCCCGTGAGGATCACTTGGGACGCTTGGCGCCGTACTTCGAACGGCTCTGCTTGCGGTCCTTGACACCCTGGGTATCGAGGACGCCGCGCAGCACGTGATAGCGCACACCGGGAAGGTCGCGCACGCGGCCGCCGCGGATGAGCACAACCGAGTGCTCCTGCAGGTTGTGGCCTTCACCCGGAATGTAGGTGATGACTTCGCGGCTGTTGGTCAGACGGACCTTGGCCACCTTGCGCAGTGCCGAGTTCGGCTTTTTCGGGGTCGTCGTGTAGACGCGGGTGCAAACGCCACGCTTCTGCGGGTTTGCATCCATTGCGGGCACCTTGGACTTCGCCTTCTGGGGCACCCGGCCCTTGCGGACCAGCTGGTTGATCGTTGGCATGTTTCTCTTCACCTGGTTGGTAGAGTATGAGGTTACTCTGCCGCCCGATACGTGACCGTCATGCGATGGTGTCGCACGCCGATATGGTGGAGGCTCCGCCTGTTGCCCACCCGCACCTTGCGCCAGTGTTCTGCTTGGTTTCGGTCGATGCGGCCCTGAAGGCCCCGGCGATCGAAGCGCGGCCCTTAGCGGTGTTTGGCCGCGCGGTCAAGCCGCTGCGGAAAGGCCCTGCGCCTTGGCGAGCACCGAGGAGCGCAAGGCTGCCCAATCCTCGAAATGCCAGAAATCGGGGCGTTCGATGCCCAGAATCTGCGGCCCCTGGTCGGGCCGGACGATCAGCTCCTGCGGCTTGATCTCCTGCAGCCTCGACGTGCAATAGAAGGGCAGCACGCGGATCGCCATCAGTTCCTCGGGGCAATTGTCGACGATCAGCGCCAGGCGATGGTCGTTGAGCCTGACCAGCCCGCCAGCGGGATAGAGCCCCAGCGAATTGATGAACACGCCCATCAGCCGCTCGTCGAAATGGCCCTGCCACTGGCCCATCCGGCCCAGCGCCATCGCCGGGGTCCACGGGTCCTTGTAGGGGCGGTTAGAGGTCACCGCATCATAGACATCGCAGATCGCGCCCATGCGCGCGGCCATGCTGATCTCGTCGCCCGCCAGCCCGAACGGATAGCCGGTACCATCGATCTTTTCGTGATGATGCAGGCACACGTCGCGCGCCATGTCGGGCACTTCGGGATTGTCGCCGATCAGCGCATGGCCGCGTTCGGGATGCGTGCGGATGGTCGAGAATTCCTCGTCGGTCAGCCGCCCCGTCTTGTCGAGGATCATCTGCGGCACCGCCATCTTGCCCAGATCGTGGAGCAGCCCCGACATGCCCATATGGCGGATCGTGGTGTCGTCCAGGTCCAGCTTCCGCGCCATGTTGATCATCAGCGCGCATACCGCGACCGAATGCATATAGGTATATTCGTCCTTCGACTTCAGCCGGACGAGATTGGTCAACGCCTTGTTGTTGCGTTCCACCGACTCGCGGATCTCGTCGATCAGCGGCGCGACATCCTTGATCTTGATCGCCTGCCCCATGCGCGCGGCCTCGAACATCGCGCCGACCTGCTTCTTCGACTTCTCGACGATCCTGGCAGCGCGCTTGGCCTCCTGCTTGAAGCCGGTGCTCTTGGCCGCGACCGAAGGCGGGGTGTACCGCGCGGTCATGGGATTGGGCTGGGTCGCCAGACGACGGACCGGCTCGGGTTCCACCGGTGTCAGGCTGGGGCGATCGATCTTCGGGGCCGCGCCACGCTCGTCGTCGACGATCACGGCCTCGACCTTGCTCTGACGGATCTTGAGCAGGTCGTCCTCGTCTTCGAGCAGGAACTTCTTGCGCCAGAACGGGTGATCGAACCACGAGCCGACAAAGCCGTGGACGAACATTCCCAATTCTACCCGATCTGGCTTGATATGCTGAAGCATCCGCCCATCCGCCCCTGTGACAGCCCCCCGTGCAACAGGCCGGGCAAGCCGAGTTGCAAAGATTTCATCAGGTGTCTTGGCGGAAAAACATTAACCGAGAGTAATAGGCGGACAGCTCGGCGTGATTTTACACTCCCCGGTTTTTGGGGTGTTCCATTATGGAGCGGTGATGCGGCGGGCGCTGGAGATGCGTACTGGGTTGCCCGGCATCTCGCCGGCGAACACGCCGCCGACCGTCTTGGCCGGATCGATCGGCGTATCGAGAATGCGCGTCAGCACCTCGCGCCCCTTCACCACCTTGGCAAAGGCTGCATAGCCGAGATTGTCGCCCGTCGCGGACGGATTGGCATCGAGTCCGGTCTGGGCGCCCAGCATGATCGTGAACTCGCCGCGCGCCGATCCTGGCTCAAACCGCGCGACCGACAGGACGCCATCGGTATGGCTCAGCCCGGTCTGGCTGGTCGGCTCGTGCGCGATCGGCGGCAGCATGCGCTTGGGATCGCCAAGACCGCCGAACTGGACGAAGCCGAAATCGTCAGCCGCCTTGACCACGCGATAGAAGACCACGCCGTCGAGCATCTTCTTGTCGACATAGGCGAGGAAGTTCCTGCCCGTGATCGGCGCGCGGCGCGTGTCCACCTCCACCGTCAGCGTACCGACATCGGTGGCGATCTCGACCAGTGGCAGCGGAGGCTGCGGCGCGGCATCGGCGGCGGGCGCATCCTGCGCGAACGCAGGCGCCAACAGCGCTAGCGCCGCCGCGATCAGCGCCAGCCAGCGCGTCACGCGCCCAGTGCCTTTTTCAGCTGCTCGTTGACCAGCTGCGGGTTGCCCTTGCCCTGCATCGCCTTCATCGTCTGGCCGACGAAGAAGCCGAACAGCGCTTCCTTGCCGCCCTTGTACTGATCGACCTTGTCGGCATTGTCGGCGAGCACCTTGGCAATCGCAGCATCGATCGCGCCGGTATCCGAGGTCTGCTTGAGCCCGCGCTCCTCGACGATCTTGCCCGCCGGATCGCCGGTCTCGAGCATGATCTCGAACACCTGCTTGGCGATGGTGCCCGATATCGTGCCGCTGGCGACCAGCGCGAGCAGTTCTGCCCCCGCCGCCTGGCTGACCGGACTGTCCTCGATCGTCTTGCCCAGCCGGTTGAGCGCGCCGTACAGTTCGGACAGCAGCCAGTTCGCCGCTGCCTTGGCGACGTCTGCCTCGGGCTTGCCCTGCGCCTTGGCGCATTCGGCGAGCAGCCCTTCGAACCAGCGCGCGGTCTCCGCCTCGGCAGTCAGCACCGCAGCGTTATAGGCCGAGAGGCCAAGTTCGCTCTCGTAACGCTTGCGCTTGGCGTCGGGCAGCTCGGGTAGCGAAGCCTTGCACTCGTCGAGAAACGCATCGTCGAGTTCGAGCGGTAGCAGATCGGGATCGGGGAAATAGCGATAGTCGTGCGCGTCTTCCTTCGATCGCATCGAGCGGGTCTCGTTCTTGTCCGGATCGTAGAGCCGGGTTTCCTGCACGATCGTCCCTCCGCTTTCGAGCACGTCGACCTGGCGATTCGCCTCATGCTCGATCGCCGCCATCACATAGCGCACCGAGTTGACGTTCTTGGTCTCGGTCCGCGTGCCGAATTCGTCGCCGGGCTTGCGCACCGAGACGTTGACGTCGGCGCGCATCGAGCCTTCTTCCATATTGCCGTCGCAGCTGCCGACATAGCGCAGGATCGTGCGCAGCTTCTTGAGATACGCACCTGCCTCTGCCGGCGAACGCATGTCGGGGCGCGAGACGATTTCCATCAGCGCGACGCCCGAACGGTTGAGGTCGACATAAGACATGGTCGGGTGCTGATCGTGCATCAGCTTGCCCGCATCCTGCTCGACATGGATGCGCTCGATGCCGATCGTCTTGGTCGCGGCATCGGGGTTCTTCTCGTCGAGGCTGATCTCGACCGCGCCCTCGCCCACCAGCGGGTGATAGAGCTGGCTGATCTGATAGCCCTGCGGCAGATCGGCATAGAAATAGTTCTTGCGGTCGAAGCGCGACCAGCGGTTGATCTGCGCGCCGATCGCCATGCCGGTGCGCACCGCCTGGCGGATGCACTCCTTGTTGGGGACGGGCAGCATGCCGGGCATTGCGGCATCTACAAGGCTGACCTGCGCATTGGGCTCGGCGCCGAATGCGGTCGCTGCGCCCGAAAAGAGCTTGGCATTGCTGGTGACCTGCGCGTGCACCTCAAGGCCGATCACGACCTCCCATTCACCGGTGGCACCCTGGATACGATAGGTTGATTCAGTCATTCTGTGTCCGTTTCAGGCGTAATGAGAGGAACTGTAGGGAAATAGCTGCGATAGAAGCGCGGGTCACGCGTCAGGATGGTCGCGCCGATGGCTTGCGCGTGACCACCGATAAGGAAATCGGCGACGATGGCCTTGGGCATATCCGCCGGGCGAGCCCTGCGATGGGCCTGGAACGCTTGTCCGGCGATGAAGGCGGCTTGTGCGTCCAGCATTTCCACTCCAACCACCATCGCAATCAGCGCTTCCAGAAACGCCTCCAGTGAACCGAATTGCGGAGCCACCTCGGCTACCACTACCGGATTGACGACCACCTTTCCAACGCTGGCTGCTCGCTCAAGTTGGGCAAAAGACCAGTCGAACCAGTGGGGATCATGATCCAGGATATCGATCAGAACATTGGAGTCGATCAGGATCACGGCTCGTAGTCACCTCGCAGCTCGCGCATATACTCGTCTGTACTCAATCCGTCCGGATTGGGGTATTTGCCTGCAATCGCTCGCAAGCCTTCGCGCATCCGGCGACGCCGTTCTGCAGCGTCCTCGGGGCCAAAACCAAGTGGCGAGACGATGACCTGACCTGCCTCGTTCATGGCAACTTTATAGGGCTGACCGGGGACGAGTCCCACAGCGTCGCGCATTGCCTTGGGAATCAGGACCTGCCCCTTGCTGGTCATCGTGCCCGTTTCAATCTTGGTCTGTGCGTTCATCGCCTGCCTCCAGTGTTACCAAGGTAACACCTCGCATGACCATCATCAATCCTGCCGGGTCATCACCACCAGCGCTCGGGCCGCGCGGTGAACCCGGCGCGTTCCTCGATCGCCAGCCCGGCATTGAGCACGCCCTGCTCGTCGAGCGGCTTGCCGATGATCTGAAGGCCCAGCGGCAGTCCCTGGCTGTCGAGACCGCCGGGCACCGACATCGCGGGCAGCCCCGCCAGCGAGGCCGGCACCGCAAACACATCGTTCAGGTACATGGCGATCGGATCGTCGCTGTTTTCGCCCAGGCCGAACGCGGCGCTCGGCGCGGTCGGCGCGAGCAGCACGTCGCAATGCTCCCAGACCTGCGCGAAATCGCGGGCGATCAGCGCGCGCACCTTTTGCGCCTGGGTATAATAGGCGTCATAGAAACCGGCCGACAGCACATAGGTGCCAATCATGATGCGGCGCTTGACCTCGGGGCCGAAACCGGCGGCGCGGGTCGCGGCATACATGTCCTGCAGGCCTGCGCCATCGGGCAGGTTGCGCTGGCCGTAGCGCACGCCGTCATAGCGCGCGAGGTTGGACGAGGCTTCGGCCGGGGCGATGATATAATAAGCGGGCAGCGCATAGCGCGTATGCGGCAGCGACACTTCGACGATCTCCGCCCCGGCGTCGCGCAGCCATTCGGCGCCCTGATCCCAGATGGCGGCGATCTCGGCATTCATGCCGTCCATGCGATATTCCCTCGGAATACCGACGCGCTTGCCCTTGAGATTGCTCGACAATGCGGCTTCCCATTGCGGCACCGGCAGGTCGAGCGAGGTCGAATCCTTGGGATCGAAGCCGCTCATCGCCTCGAGCATGATCGCGCAGTCGCGCACGTCGCGCGCCATCGGGCCGGCCTGGTCGAGCGACGAGGCAAAGGCGATCACGCCCCAGCGCGAGCAGCGGCCGTAAGTCGGCTTGATGCCACTGATGCCGGTGAATGCAGCGGGCTGGCGGATCGAGCCACCGGTATCGGTTCCGGTCGCCGCCGGGCACAGCCGCGCGGAAATCGCCGCAGAGCTGCCGCCGGATGAACCACCGGGAGCCAGCGGTGCATTGCCGCCATCGTTGCGCCGCCAGGGCGAGATGACATTGCCGAACGCGCTCGTCTCGTTCGACGATCCCATCGCGAACTGGTCCATGTTGAGCTTGCCCAGCATGCCCGCGCCCGCGTCCCACAGCTTCTGGCTGACGGTCGATTCATAAGTCGGCTTGAACCCGTTCAGGATCTCGCTCGCCGCGCGCGCCTCGACGCCGACGGTGCAGAAAAGGTCCTTCATGCCGATCGGCACGCCGGCCATGATCGGCAGTTCCTCGCCTGCCGCGCGCTTCGCGTCGATCGCGTCGGCGGCCGCGAGCGCATGTTCGGGCGTGTCGATCAGAAAGGCGTTGAGCGCCTTGGCCTCGGCGACATTGGCATTGAACGCGGTCGCGACTTCGCGCGCGCTGAAGGTGCCGGCGCGCACGCCGTTGCGGATATCGGCAACGCCGAGATCGGTAAGGTCGGTCATGGTTATTCGATCACCTTCGGAACGCCGAAAAAGCCGTGTTCGGCTGCAGGCGCATTGGCCAGCACCTTGTCGCGGATGTTGCCGTCGGTGACGACATCCTCGCGCAGGCGCAGGGTGTTGGGAATGACGGCGGTCATCGGCTCGACGCCGGTGACATCGACTTCGCCCAATTGCTCTACCCAGCCCAATATGCCGTTGAATTCCGGCACCATGGCTTCGACCTCGGCATCGGTCATCGCGATCCGCGCCAGGCTGGCGATCTTCTTGACGGTTTTGCTATCTACAGACATGCCCCAGCGGCTAGCACCGGCCCGCGCGGCCATCAAGCGGGCAAATGCTGCATTTGCGCAATCCGGGCGCGGGCAACACTTTGCTGGCAGTAACCGTAATCGGTTTCTATATGCGCCCCGAAGGCCCGCGTGTGCCCGCGCGCCTGCCCCGCCCCGGAGACTGTCTTGGCCCGCAAGTTCCTGTACCTGATCGCGACGATCATCTTCCTGATTGTCGCAGCTTTCGCTGCCTACCGCCTGTTTCCGCAGCAGATTTTTGCCGCAGCCTTCGTGCCCTCGGCTGAGTTCGTGAAGCCCGAGGCGGTCGAGACCAGCGCCTATGCCGATCCGAAGATGTGGTTCTCGCGCCCTGGCATCACCGGCGATGCCAATCCGGCGCTCTGGACCCCGGAAGGCGTCGAGGCAACCAAGACACCCAAGGTCGCGATCTTCTACATCCACCCGACATCGTACATGAAGCGCGCGCTGTGGAACGCACCGCTGAACGACAAGGAATCACAGGATCGCGCGCGCATCTTCCTGCGCAGCCAGGCGAGCGTGTTCAATGGCGTTGGCGAAATCTGGGCGCCGCGCTATCGCCAGGCCGCAATCGGCGCGTTCCTGACCACCCGGCCCGAAGCGCAAATGGCATTCGACGCCGCCTATTCGGACATTCTCGCCGCGTTCGACGAGTTCGTCGCCGAAATCCCCAAGGACATGCCGATCATCATCGCCGGGCACAGCCAGGGCGGGCTGCACCTGACCACGCTGATGCGCCAGCGCGTCGTCACCCGGCCGCTCGCCGACCGGATCGTCGCGGCTTATGTCATCGGCTGGCCCGTCTCGCTGACCACGGATCTGCTCGCGCTGGGCCTGCCGCCCTGCACCGACCCCGACCAGGCGAACTGCATGATCGGCTTCCAGAGCTTCGGCGAACCCGCCGAGCCGCAGCTGCTGCTCGATGCCTATGCCGCAAGCGTCGGCTTCGACGGAGAGCTGCGTGGCCAGAGCCCGATGCTGTGCGTCAATCCGATCACCGGGGTGCTCGGCGACGAGGCCCCGGCCGACCGCAACCTCGGCACGCTGGTGCCCAACGAGGAACTGACCGACGGCGTCATCACCCCTGCACTGGTCGGCGCGAAATGCGACGATCGCGGGCTGCTGCTGCTCGGCGGCGAACCGCAGCTTGGCCCCTATGTGCTGCCGGGTAACAACTATCACGTCTATGATTATCCGCTGTTCTGGGCGAACCTTCGCGCCGACGCGGAACGGAGGGTAGCCGCATTTCTGGCCAAGTGATCACCACGCACGCGGCGGATTTCCGCGCCGCTCTGCCCGCAGGCGGACGGCTGATCGGGCTCGATGTCGGCACCAAGACCATCGGCACCGCGTTCTGCGATGCCGGTTGGAGCTTTGCCACCGCTGCCAAGACGATCAAGCGCACCAAGTTCGGCGCGGACAAGGCGGCGATCGAGCAACTGGTGCGCGAGCAGGAAATTCGCGGGATCGTTATCGGCCTGCCGCTCAACATGGATGGGACCGACAGTCCGCGCACCCAGAGCACCCGCGCCTTTGCCCGCAACATCGCGGTGCTGGGACTGCCGGTGCTGCTCTGGGACGAGCGCTGGTCGACGCAAGCCGTCGAGCGCGCAATGATCGATGCGGACATGAGCCGCGCCAAGCGCGCCGAGCGCGTTGACAGCGCTGCGGCCGCGTTCATTCTGCAGGGTGCGATCGACGCGATGGCCGGCTGAACGCGGCCACGCGTCGGTCAGCCACGATCAGCGGAAATTGTCGGCATAGGCCTGGATCTTCAGGCGGCGTGGCGGCGTCGGCTCGATCCGCGCGGTGATGCCGTATTTGTCGGCATAGGCTTTCGCCGCCTCCAGATCGGGAAATTTCAGCACGACCTGCTGCTGCGTATCGCCAGAGCCCGCCCATCCGGTCAGCGGATCGGGCTTCTTGGCTTCGGCGGGCTCGAATTCGAGCACCCAAAGATCGGTCAGCGCGCGGCCCGATTGCATGGCATTCTTGGGGCGCTGATAGATTCGTGCGGCCATTTTCTTGCTTCCGTCCCGGGAAAAAGGTGATGTGCGCGCCTTTGCTACACCGGGGCGGTGCGGGTCAAGGCCGAACGCCTAGCAGCGACGGCGCTCCTCTCATTCGCCGCGGCGCTGACGGGTCATGATGCCGCCGCGCTTGCGGATCGATCCGGGCATCCATTTCGCGGCAAAGGCCAGGCGCTTGGCGGTCGGGCCGACATAGCTGTGCACGTGCTTGGGATCGTGCACCGCGTTCCACGCGGCTTCGGCGACGATCGAGACCGGCGCGATCTCCAGCCCTGCCGCCGTCACGCTGTCACGGCTCGACTGGTTGGTGCGCGCGACCGGCCCATCGAGTAGCGGCGTGTCGATGAAGCTCGGCAGCAGCGCGCGGACGCGGATATTGTCCGGCCCCCATTCGATGTCGAGCGCTTCGGAAAGCCCGCGCACCGCGAACTTGGTCGCCGAATAGACCGAAAGCCCCGCCGAGCCGTAGATGCCGGACGCCGAAGAGGTGTTGAGCAGGCACGATCCGGGCGTCGCTTTCAGGTACTTGTGCCCGATATGCGCGCCATAGACGACGCCCTTGAAGTTGATGTCGACCAGCTTCTCGATGTCATCCTCGCTATGCTCCTCGAGCAGCCCGCCAATGCCCACCCCGGCATTGTTGAACAGCACGTGCAGCTTGCCGCCGCCCTTCTCGGTGAACGCCTCGAGCGCCTGGGTCCATTGCTCGCGGCTGCGCACGTCGAGGCTGTGGATCGACGCCATGCCCGCAGGCAGCATCGCCGCAGTCTCTTCCATGCCCTTCACGTTGACATCGGCCAGCCCGACGAACCAGCCACGCGCCGCAAAATACCGCGCCACCTCGCGCCCGATGCCCGAAGCTCCGCCGGTGATGAAGATGTACTTGGTGTCGGTCATGTAATTCAGGCTCCCCTCGCTCCCACTTTTCCGAGTTCCCGAGCGAAGTCGAGGGACGTATGCGCGACCGTTGGCGCATGCGTCCCTCGACTTCGCTCGGGACAAACGGTGGGTAGATTGGACGAGACGCTAAGCGCGCGGCCAACCCCGCGCAAGTGGCTAGCCAGCGCTGTTCGTGCCCGCCTATAAGCGTTTCCGCATGGCGACCTCACCCCTCCCCTCCCGGCCGCAAGGCGCGCGCGGCCCTGCCGTAGCGTTCGAGGGGGTAGGCAAGGCTTATGGCGCCACGATCGCCATCGACACTGTCGATGCTAGCATTTCTTCCGGCACGTTCGTGGCGATCGTCGGAAGCTCCGGATCGGGCAAGTCGACACTGCTGAAAACCGTCAACCGGCTGATCGAACCCGATTCGGGCAAGGTGTGTATCGATGGCCTGGACGTCGGGACGCACGAGCCGCACCAGCTGCGCCGCTCGATCGGCTATGTCTTCCAGAATATCGGCCTGTTCCCGCACATGACCGTTGCGCAGAATATCGGCATCGGATCGCGGCTGGCGACACGAAGACGGCTCCCAGCCGCGCGTGTCGCCGAACTGCTCGATCTGGTCGACCTGCCCCGCGATTTCGCCTCGCGCCTGCCCGAGCAGCTTTCCGGCGGGCAGAAGCAGCGCGTCGGCGTCGCCCGGGCGCTGGCAGGCGAGCCGGGGCTGATGCTGATGGACGAACCGTTCGGCGCGCTCGACCCGGTGACGCGCGAGGCGCTGGGCGAACAATATCGCGCGCTGCACGACCGGCTGGGGCTCACAACGATCATGGTCACCCACGACATGGCCGAGGCGCTGCTGTTCGCCGATCGGGTGTGGGTGATGGCGAGCGGCCGGATCGTGGCGGATGCGAGCCCGGCGCAGCTGATCGCGGGCGGGTGCGGCGCGGAGGCCGAAGCGCTGGTCGCGGTGCCGCGCCTGCAGGCGGAGCGGATCACCGCGATGCGGGACGGGGTTTGAGCGTGGGGCTCGGGTTAGCGATCACGTCCCTCGACTTCGCTCGGGACAAACGGAGAGAGGTAGATCGGCCTTGCTTTCAAAGCTGGCGCACAAACTTTTCCGAGTTCCCGAGCCCTTCGGCTGGCTGGCAAGCCAGCCGCTCAGGGTGGACCAAGGTCGAGGGACCTATGCGCCACACGGTAGCGAGCTGATCCCATGCCGCTAGACTGGCCCCGCCTGATCGACCTGCTGGCGCAGCACGTGCAGCTCAGCTTTGCCGCGCTGGGCCTTGCGCTGCTGATCGCTCTCCCCCTCGCCATCTGGTCGGTGCGCAACCGCACGGTCGCGAGCATCACCCTGGGTTTTGCCAGCCTCGTCCAGACCATCCCCGCGCTGGCCCTGCTGGCGCTGTTCTTTCCGCTGCTGCTCGCGCTCTCCACATTGTTCGGCGATGCGGTCTCGCCGCTCGGTTTTCTGCCCTCGCTGCTCGCGCTCACCCTCTATGCGCTGTTGCCGATCCTGCGCAATGCGGTGACCGGGCTGCGCTCGGTCGATCCCGCGATGATCGAGGCCGCCGATGGCGTGGGCATGACGAGCCTGCAGAAGTTGTGGCTGGTCGAGGCTCCGCTCGCCTCGACCACGATCATGGCGGGGGTGCGCACCGCCGCGGTGTGGACGATCGGCGCGGCGACGCTCTCCACCACGGTCGGCCAGCCGAGCCTGGGCGACCTGATCTTTGCCGGGTTGCAGACGCAGAACTGGTCGCTGGTGCTCGAAGGATGCCTCGCCGCTGCGGGGCTCGCGATCGCAGTCGACCTGCTGCTCGGGCTGATCGAGAGCGGCATCGCGCACCGCCGCCATGCGCGCATCTGGGGCGCCGGTATCGCGCTCGCGCTCGGCCTGGCGCTCGCGCTCTGGCCCGCGCCGCAAAGCGACAAGCCGGTGGTAACTATCGGCGCCAAGCGCTTCTCGGAGCAGTATATTCTCGCGCGGCTGATCGGGCGGCGGCTCGAGGCGGCCGGGTATGACGTGCGGTACCGCGAGGGGCTGGGCAGCGCAGTGGTCTACCGGGCGCTGGCGAGCGACGAGGTGCAAGTCTATGTCGATTATGCCGGCACGATCTGGACCAACGAGATGCAGCGCCAGGACCCCGAGCCGCGCGCAGCGATGATCGCCGAGATCGCGCGCTGGGCGAAGGCCCAGCACGGCGTGCAACTGGTCGGGCCGCTGGGTTTCGAGAATACTTATGCGTTTGCGGTTCGCCCCGAGGATGCAAAGCGCCTGAATCTGGAAAGCCTCGACGATGTCGTCCGCGTCGCGCCCGATTTCGTTTTCGGCACCGATGTCGAGTTTCTCGAACGCCCCGAATGGCAGATGGTGCAAAGAGCCTATCCGCTGCGCTTCAAGGGCCGCCGCGCGTTCGAGCCCACCTTCATGTACCGCGCGCTCTCGCTCGGCGAGGCGGACATCATCTCGGCGTTCAGCTCGGACGGGCGCATCGCCGCGAACGGCTTCTTGATCCTCAAGGACCCCAAGGGCGCGGTGCCGAGCTATGACGCGATCCTGCTCGCCAGCCGCTCCGCCGCTGCCGATCCGCGCCTCATCGCGGCGCTCCGGCCTCTGGTCGGCGCAATCCCGGTGGAAAAAATGCGTGAGGCCAATTATCGCGTCGACAGGGACAAGAACAAGCAAAGCCCCGCCGATTCGGCTGCCTGGCTCGACCGAGCCATTTCCGCGAAGACCGAGGACCAAAATCCATGATGATCAAGCGCCTGCTGCTGACTCTTTTCATCGCGCCGATGCTGATGTGCGCGAATGCGGCGCATGCTGCGGTGACCATCACCTTCTACAGCCACGAACTGGGCAGCCAGTTCCCGCACGCCTTTGCGACGCTCAAGGGCAAGGTGGATTCGACCGGAGAGGTGGTCGACACCAATGTCGGCTTTACCGCGACCAGCACCGGCCCCAGCATCCTGTTCGGCTGGGTCGAGGGCCGGGTGAGCGTGGTGAAGCCCAAATATATCGAGAGCAGCGCGCCGCATTTCAGCTATGAGCTCACCGATGCCGAATATCGCGCGGTGATGGCCGTTGCCGACAAATGGCGCAAGAAGCCGCAGAAGAACTACAATCTCAACAAGGCCAATTGCGTACATTTCATCGGCGAGATCGCCACGGCGGCGGGCCTCAAGATCAATCCGAGCAGCAAGTTCTTCAAGAAGCCGACCAGCTTCCTCAAGGAGGTGACCGCGCTCAGCCGTGGCCGCCTGGCGAGCGGACGCATCCTTTACAAGGGGTGAGCGCTACAGCGCGGCGTTGTTGTAGCAATGCCAGGTGAGGATCGCGACCGCCCCGCGATGCGGTGACCAGGGGTCGGCGAGCAGCCGGGTTTCCTTTTCGGACGGGCGCGTTTCCAGACCCAGGATGCGGCCGATGCCCGCCTGCACCGCCAGATCGCCTGCGGGCCAGATATCGGGGCGGCCTTCGGCGAACAGCAGATAGATTTCCGCCGACCAGCGGCCGATGCCCTTGATCTTCACCAGATCGGCAATCGCCGCCTCGTCGTCCTCCGGCAGGTTGTCGAGATCGAGCCCGCCGCTCACCACCAGCTCGGCAAGCGAGCGGGCATAGCCCTGTTTCTGCCGCGACAGGCCGCAGGCGCGTAAGGACTCGAAATCCGCCGCGATCAGCGCATCGGGCGCGCAGCCGGCACCCAGCGCGGCTTCGAGCTTGTTCCACACCGAGGCCGCCGCCGCGACGCTGACCTGCTGGCCGACGATGGTACGCAGCAGCGTCGCATAGCCGCGATCGCGGATGCGGGTTTCAGGATAGCCGGCGATTTGGAGCGCGCGGGCGATCGCCGGTTCGCGCGCGGCAACGGCATCCAACCCTCCGGTCAGCTGCTCTGCGGTCAATCCCATAACTGCATCCTCATCCATTCTGCCGCTTGCAATCGCGCTTGGCGTTGATCATAGCAACCGCGTTCGGGGGGCCAATGCCCGTTTTCACTCTATTGGGGAGTTTCCATGCCAAAGCTGACCGTCATCAATCGCGCGGGCGAAGAGAGCACCATCGATGCCGATACCGGCCTGTCGGTGATGGAAGCGATCCGCGACAACGGCTTTGACGAACTTCTGGCGCTGTGCGGCGGCTGCTGCTCGTGCGCGACCTGCCATGTCCATGTCGATGCCGCCTGGGTCGACAAGCTGCCCGCGATCAGCGCCGACGAGGACGACCTGCTCGACAGCTCGGACCACCGCAACGAGACCTCGCGCCTGTCGTGCCAGATCCAGCTGACCGACGCGCTCGACGGCCTGAAGGTCGCGATCGCTCCGGAAGATTGATCCGGGCGAATTGATCAGATGCCGCCGGGCGTGACCTCGCGCCCGGCCGCTTCCAGTGAGGCGGTCAGCTCCGCCGCGCAGGCATCGAGCGCCGCCTGATCGACCGAGCGGATGACGAAGTTCGCGCCGACCCGGCCTTCGCGGAAGAACGGATAGCTGCCGATCTGGCACTGATCGTGCGCGCGTTCGGTCGCGCCCAGCATGTCCGCGACCTCGCTTTCGGCGACCCAGCAGCCCAATGTCGCCGACAGCACCGGCAGACCGCCTTCGAGCGTGCCGGTGAGCGCATCGAGCATGCCGGCGGTGATGTGCGGCACGCCTGCCATCAGGAACAGATTGCCGATGCGGATACCCGGCGCGCCCGACATGCGGTTCTCGATCAGCTCGGCGCCATCGGGCACGCGCGCCATGCGCAGACGACCTTCGGTAAGACCGCCGCGGGTTTCGTAATAGCGCTCCAGCACCGCCCGCGCGACCGGATGGATCACCACCTCGACGCCCAGCGCCCGGGCGATGGCATCGACGGTGATGTCGTCATGCGTGGGGCCGATGCCGCCGGTGGTGAACAGATAGTCGTTGCGGCTGCGCAGGATGTTCACCGCCTCGATGATCGCCTCCATGTCGTCGGCGACGACGCGCACCTCCTTCAGCCTTATGCCCTGCACGTTCAGCCAGGTCGCGACCTGCGCGACATTCTTGTCCTGGGTGCGGCCGGAAAGGATTTCATCGCCGATCACGATCAGCGCGGCGGTCCAGATGCGGGGGGTGGTAGCGGTGGCGTCAGCTGTCATGCGCCGGTGTTTAGCGCGTGCGCAAACCGGCGCAAGCGGTTCGTGCGCGGCGCCGTCATTCGCTCCAGAAGGTGCGGCAGCCGAGCGCCGCGAGCGCCGGATCGCGGGTGATGACGGTCAGATCATCGTGGATCGCCTGCGCCGCGATCATCCGGTCGAACGGATCGCGATGTTCGCCCGGAAGCGATCCGGCGAGCAGGCCATTCGACACGCTGACGCCAAGTTCAAGAAAGCCGTCTGCTCGCGCCAGATACTCGAATTTCTCGTATACCGGAATGGCGGCATCCCATTTGCCGATGCGGCATTTGGTCGCAACTTCCCAAGCAGACACAGCGCTCACGAAAATGGTGTTGCGTTCGTCCCCGATTTCCTCGGCCACCGGGTGTGGCAACGCCTTATCCCCAACCCACCACCAGACCAGAGCATGGGTGTCGAACAGATAATCGGTCATTCCCAAGCCCGGAGCTCTTCTTCGGGCAGAGGATCGAAGAAAAAGCTGTCCGGGATCGGCTGTGACAGCTTCAGCCGCCCCGGCCGCCGCTCCACCTTCACCTTTTCGAGCGGCACCAGCCGGGCATAGGGTTTGCCCGCCTTGGCAAGGATGATCTCCTCGCCGGCATGTGCACGGTCGAGCAGCTTGGAGAAATGCGTTTTCGCGTCATGGACGTTGACGATGCTGGTCATGACAGACGGTTAGTCCATTGACCGGACTAAGTCAATGGACTAAGCCCAGGCCCAACCCGCAGGAACGCGCAAGGGGTCGCCAAATCGCCGCCCCTGCCCTATATGGAACCACCATGAACCAGTATGTCCACGTTACCAATGCCGACACGCCGATGCGCGATGGCACGATCAAGCTGCACGGCCCCAAGGGCTTCGAGGGGATGCGCAAGGCGGGCCAGCTCGCCGCGCATGTGCTCGACGAGCTGACGAGCTTCGTCACCGAAGGAGTGACGACCGAAGAGATCGACGCCAAGGCACGCGAGCTGATGCTCGCCGGTGGCGGCATTCCGGCGACACTCGGCTATCGCGGTTTCACCCACAGCTGCTGCACCTCAATCAACCATGTCGTGTGTCACGGCATTCCGGGTGACCGCAAGCTCAAGGAAGGCGATATCGTCAATATCGACGTCACCCCGATCGTCGATGGCTGGCATGGCGATACCAGCCGCATGTTCCTGATCGGCGATGTCGGCGTGAAGGCGCGGCGGCTGGTCGATGTGACCTATGAGTGCCTGATGCTGGGCATTGAGCAGGCGCGCCCCGGCAACACGATGGGCGATGTCGCGCACGCGATCCAGTCCTATGCCGAAAAGCACCGTTATGGCGTGGTCCGCGATTTCTGCGGCCATGGCCTGGGCAAGCTGTTCCACGATGCGCCCGAAGTGGTGCATGTGGGCCGTCCCGGCACCGGGCCCGAGCTCAAGCCCGGCATGTTCTTCACCATCGAGCCGATGATCAATATCGGCAAGCACGCGGTGAAGATGCTGGAAGACGGTTGGACCGCCGTCACCCGCGATCGCTCGCTCTCGGCGCAGTTCGAACATTCGATCGGCATCACCGAGACCGGCTGCGAGATCTTCACCAAGAGCGCGAAGGGGCTGGACCGGCCGCCTTATTGATCGGGGATCGTGTCCGGCTCGGCAAATAGGGATGCTTGATCGCGCGCGCCATGCGCAACGCGAACGATAATCAGGTCGTCGGCACTGACTTGGTAATAGATCAGATACCTACCAACTCCCCGACTACGCATGCCTTCGACCAGATCATAGCGTGGCGCTCCAATCCCGGGCATTTCTGCTAGCTTGGCGAACAACGATTGAAAGCGGTCTGTTTGCCGGTCCGCCGCGTCAGGATTGAACTCCGCCACTTAGTCGTAGGCGTCGTCGATATCCTGGCTGGCTGCTTCGGAAATGACGATGTTCAGGCGCGTTGGGATAGCTCGCTCCTCTTGGCTTCCAGGCGAGCACGCCCCCGCGCTTTCACGGCCTCAGGGTCCCACTCGAGGACACGCCCCGCCTCAATATCGTCGATACCCTTCTGGATTTCGCGGCGCAGATGCTCCAGCTCGGCCTGCTGCATCTGGCGTGCGAGTTCCCAGCCGCGCAGGGCATCGCGGATCGCTTCGCTGATACTCGCGTATTCGCCTGCTTCGACCGCTGCATGCAGCAGCTTGTGATGCGCATCGGTCAGGGTGATACTGGCCTTTTCCATGACAGTCCTTTCGCTTTGGTACGATTATATCCTACCAGCGCGGCCGGAGGCAAGCCACACTCATTCCCAAGCGCATGCCCAAAATTTGGGCATCGCCAAGCCCGCCTGCCCGCAATTCCATCACGGTCCGCAATAATATTGCACCGCACACAAGCTTTTGTGGCGGAATGCGTCTTGGCACGTTAATTGTTTGGTAGCAGTCAATGGGGGACTCGGGGGACCGCGCCGCGTGCAGGTTCTCAAAGCCTCATACAGCCATATCATGATGCAGCGGTTCGCCGCTGTGTTGCTTCCCACAACCGCCCTGCCCTTGCGGGTCAGGCGGAAGACGACAGGATGATCAGGGACTTATGAAGAAGATCGAGGCGATCATCAAACCGTTCAAGCTCGATGAGGTGAAGGAGGCGCTGCACGAAGTCGGCGTTTCGGGCATCACCGTGACCGAGGCCAAGGGCTTCGGCCGCCAGAAAGGCCATACCGAGCTTTACCGGGGCGCCGAATATATCGTCGATTTCCTCCCCAAGGTGAAGCTTGAGGTCGTGGTCGACGATGCGCTGGCCGAGCGCGTGGTCGAGGCGATCGCCGCCGCCGCGCAGACCGGCCGGATCGGCGACGGCAAGATTTTCGTGATCCCTGTGGAAACCGCACTGCGCATCCGCACGGGTGAACGGGATAACGACGCGGTCTGATCAACAGAACGCGCGCAACTCCAGGAGAGGCCTGCCCCGGCAAGGCCGCAACAATCAGATCAGTTCCACCCGAGGGGGGTCGCAAGGCCCGGATCGCAGATAGACGAAGAGGGAAAGCAACAATGGCAAAAACCGCCGCAGATATTCTGGCAATGATCAAGGAAAACGAGATCGAGTGGGTCGATGTCCGCTTCACCGATCCGAAGGGCAAGTGGCAGCACCTGACGATGTGCGCCGGCGTCATCGGTGAGGACGAGCTGGAAGACGGCCTGATGTTCGACGGCTCGTCGATCGAGGGCTGGAAGGCGATCAACGAATCCGACATGATCCTGCGTCCCGATCTGGACGCCGCCTATATCGATCCGTTCTCGGCCGACCCGATGCTGATCCTGTTCTGCGACATTGTCGAGCCGGGCACGGGCGAACTGTATTCGCGCGACCCGCGCAGCACCGCCAAGCGCGCCGAGGCGTATCTCAAGTCCACCGGCATCGGCGACACCGTCTATGTCGGTCCCGAAGCCGAATTCTTCATGTTCGACGATGTGCGCTTCTCGGACGGCTATAACGGCTCGATGTTCGCGATTGACGATATCGAACTGCCGACCAACACCGGCCGCAGCTATGACAGCGGCAATCTGGGCCACCGTCCACGCGCCAAGGGCGGCTATTTCCCGGTCGCGCCGGTCGACAGCATGACCGATGTGCGCGCCGAGATGGTCAGCACCATGCTCGAAATGGGCCTGCCCTGCGACAAGCACCACCATGAAGTGGCCGCCGCGCAGCACGAACTGGGCCTGACCTTCGGCACGCTGACCCAGACCGCCGACCGCATGCAGATCTACAAGTACGTCGTGCACATGGTCGCGCAGGCCTATGGCAAGACCGCGACCTTCATGCCCAAGCCGATCAAGAACGACAACGGATCGGGCATGCACACGCACATCTCGATCTGGAAGGAAGGCAAGCCGCTGTTCGCGGGCAATGGCTATGCCGGCCTGTCGGAAATGTGCCTGTACTTCATCGGCGGCGTTATCAAGCACGCCAAGGCACTGAACGCCTTCACCAACCCGACCACCAACAGCTACAAGCGCCTGGTGCCGGGCTTCGAAGCACCGGTGCTGCTCGCCTATTCGAGCCGCAACCGCTCGGCCTCGTGCCGCATTCCGTACGGCACAGGCGAAAAGGCCAAGCGCGTGGAATTCCGCTTCCCCGACGCGATGGCAAACCCCTATCTGTGCTATTCGGCGCTGCTGATGGCGGGTCTGGACGGCATCCAGAACAAGATCCATCCGGGCGAAGCCATGGACAAGAACCTGTACGACCTGCCGCCCGAAGAGCTGAAGGAAGTGCCGACCGTCTGCGGAAGCTTGCGCGAAGCACTCGACGCGCTGGCCGCCGATCACGACTTCCTGCTCAAGGGCGACGTGTTCCTGAAGGACCAGATCGAAGCCTATATCGAGCTGAAGTGGGACGATGTGATCCGCTGGGAAACGACCCCCAGCCCGGTCGAATTCGACATGTATTACAGCTACTAAGTTCGCGTAGCTGTCAGAGCCACGAAAGGCGCTCCGGGATCACCCGGGGCGCCTTTTGCTTTACTGCAATCAGCGGCAGCGCGCGCCGTTGCGGTCGATCGCCCGGCCAGCGGCAGCACCGCCCGCCGCGCCCAGGATCGTTCCCAGCGTGCGCGAATCGCCCGGTGCGATGATGTTGCCGAGAATGCCGCCCGCGATGCCGCCGACGATCAATCCGGTCGTCCCGTCCGGTCGGCGGCAATAATAGCGTCCATCCTGCCCGCGATAGATGCGATCGTTGCGCCCGAGGCGGCGCTCGCGATAGCGGCGGTCGTCGCGATAATAGCGTCCCGCGTCATAGCCACCGTAGCTCGGATCGGGCCGGTTCCAGTCGTACTGACGATACGATCCAAAGCCGCGATCATTATAGCCGGTCCCGGCACAGCCGCTCACCACGGTCGCCGCGATCAGCGCGGCGCCCAGCGACAGGCTCTTCCTGTTCAGCATGGTCATGATTTCCCTTGTGACGTGAATGAACAGGGGACGCCTCAGGGCAGCGATCCGTTCCCGCCCATGCGGCGAGCCGAGCGGACGCCAGCGCATGATCCAGTGCATTCGCGCTTCCCCCTGGCGCGCTTAGGCGGCAAACAGGCGGGAATGCGCGTGCTCCTCATCCTGCTGCTGTCTGCCCTGCTCGCCGCCTGTTCGGATGCCAGGGCTCCGCAGGCCGCCGCACCCGGGCCGGACCGCCTGGTCCGGCTCGCCGATGCCGACATTCGCGGGCTCGACCCGCAGGTCTATTCGGACCTCGCCTCGCTGCGCATCGCGGCAGACCAGTTCGAGGGGCTGACCCGGTTCGACGGCGCGGCGCAAGCGGTTCCGGGACTCGCGAGCAGCTGGCAGGTCTCGCCCGATGGCCTGGTCTGGCGCTTCACGCTGCGCCCCGGCCTGCGCTTCTCCGATGGCACGCCGATCACCGCGGCGGTGTTCGCGCGCGGCTGGCAACGGCTGAACGACAAGGCCACCGGCTCGCCGCACACCGCGCTGTTCGCGGCGATCCGGTCGGTCGAGGCCGAGGGTGATGCCACAGTGGTCGTGACACTCGCCGCCCCCTTCCCGCAGCTACCCGCTTTGCTCGCACACACGGCGATGGCGGCGCTGCCGCTGCATCGCGCGGGACAGGGCGCGGCGGACTGGACCGCCGAGCGTCCGCTGGTCACCTCCGGCCCCTATCGCACCCGCGATTGGCGGTTGAACGACCGGCTGGTGCTCGAGCGCAATCCGAACTGGCATGGCGGCCGCGCCCCGATCGGCAGCGTGATCTGGAAACCGGTCGACGATCCTCTTGCGGGCATGCGGCTGTTCCTGGCGGGCGAAGCCGATATTTCGGGCGATTATCCGCAAAGCCGCCATGATTGGCTCAGGCAGCAGCGCCCCGGCGCGGTGCGCACCGGCGATTATCTGGGCAGCTATTATTTCACGATGAACACGCGCAAGCCGCCCTTCGACGACGCGCGCGTCCGCCGCGCGCTCGGCATGGCGGTGGACCGAGAATGGCTGGCGCGCGCGCTGCTGCCGATGGGTAATGCGCCCGCCTATGGCATCGTCCCGCCCACGCTGCAGGGCGGCGCGGCCGTACGGCCCGACTGGGCTCGGCTGCCGCCGCAGCGCCGCCAGGCCGAAGCCAGGCGGCTGCTCGCCGCAGCCGGCTTTAGCCCTTCGCGCCCGTTGCGCTTCGAAATCCGCATCAACTCGTCCGCCGAACATCGCCGCATGGCGGTGGCACTGGCCGCGATGTGGAAGCCGTTCGGCGTCGAGGCGAGCGTTCTCAACAGCGAACCCGCGCTGCATTTCGCGGCGATGCGGCGCGGCGATTTCCAGATGGCACGCTCGGGCTGGATCGCCGACCTTCCCGCACCCGAGAATTTCCTCGCGGTGCACCGGTCGGATGCAGGCGAAGTCAACTATTCGGGCTTTGCCGATCCCGGCTATGACGCGCTGCTCGACAGGGCGATGGCCGAGCCCGACCCTGCGCGCCGTGTCACCGCGATGCGCGCCGCCGAGGCGCGGTTGCTCGATGCCATGCCGGTCATTCCGCTATGGTTCTATCGCAGCGGCGCGCTGGTCGCCCCGCGCGTGCGCGGCTGGATCGACAATCCCGGCAACATCCATCCGAGCGCGGCGTTGTCCCTGGCTCCGGCCCCTGCTATCGCGGCCAGGGGCAAGTGAGCGACGCGAGGCGAGGCATGACCGGCGCATGGAAAAAGGCCATTTCGGGCCTGATGGCTGCGGCGACGCTGGCGCTTTCGGCCTGCAGCGGCACCGACAGCTCGCCGCTCGGCATCTCGATCATCGATCCGGCCAGCCGCAACAATCTCGATGCTGCGGTGCTGGAGCCCGGCTCGGCCTATCTGCGCGCGGCGACTTCACAGGGTCTGGTCCGGCTTGATGCGCTGGGCAATATCGTGCCCGGGCTCGCCGAGCGCTGGATCGTGACCGATGACGGGCTCAGCTATATCTTCCGGCTGCGCAACGCGCGCTGGGAGAATGGCGACCCGGTGACCTCCGAGCATGTCGCCGCCGCGCTCAAGCGGCGTCTGCAGATCGAGGCGAAGAGCGCGCTGGGTGCCGACACGGCGGAGGTGCGCGACATCCGTTCGATGACCGGACGCGTCATCGAGATCCGGCTGCTGTCGCCCCAGCCCGAGCTGCTGCGCATCCTGGCGCAACCCGAGCTCGGCATCCGCCGCAACGGCAGCGGCACCGGCCCGCTGGCCGCGGATCGCCAGACCTATTGGACATTGCTGACCGAGCGTGTCGACGATTCCATGGGGCCGGATCCACGGCGCATGGTTCGCCCGCTCGAGGTCCGCACCGAACGCGCTGCCAGGGCGATCGCGCGCTTTGCCATGGGCGAGAGCGCGATGGTGCTCGGCGGGCGGTTCGAGCATCTGCCCTATCTCAGCGCAGCGGGCATTTCCGACAATGACGTGCGCGCCGATCCGGTCATCGGGCTGTTCGGGCTGCTCGTGGTCAACGGCAAGGGTTTTCTGGGTGACCCCGCCAATCGCGAGGCGATTGCGCTGGCGATTGATCGCGAGGCGCTGATGACGCCGCTGGGCATCGGCCAGTGGCAGGTGACCGCACGGATCGTGCCGCTGGGGCTCGAACGCTATCAGCCGCTGATCGGCGACCGCTGGACCGACCTCACCATCGAGGCGCGGCGCGATCTGGCGCGCGGGCGCATCGTGCGCTGGCGGCAGGCCAATGAAACGCTGCCGGTGCTGCGTATCGCCATGCCGCGCGGCCCGGGGTCGCGGCTGGTGTTCGGCCGCATCCGGCGCGACCTTCAGACGATCGGGCTCGATGCGCGGCTGGTGGCGCCAGACGCGGCGGCCGATCTGCGGCTAATCGACGAGGTTGCGCATTATCGCCAGCCCGGCTGGTTCCTCAACCAGCTCGCCTGCGCGGTGCGCCCGCTGTGCAACGAGGAAGGCGATGTGCTGCTCGCCCAGGCCCGGCGGGCGGTCGATCCTGCCGTGCGCATGAGCAAGATGGCCGAGGCGGAGGTCGCGATCACCTCGGCCAATATCTTCATCCCGCTGGGCACGCCGATCCGCTATTCGCTGGTGCGTGGCAATGTCCCCGGCTTTGCCATCACCGCCGATGGCTGGCACGCCTTGCCGGACATGGTCGTCATCCCCAGATAACAGGCGCAAGGGGTGCGGAGGTGACATATGAAGACGATCCGGCCTGAACAGATGGAACAGCTGCGCGCCGCCATGCCCGCGCTGTCGAACGATCCGCAGGCGATCCGCCAGCGCGTCGAGATGCTGGAAATGATGCTGGAGCGCAGCTTCACGCTGCCCGGCGTCAATCGCAAGGTGGGGCTCGATTTCGTGCTCGGCCTCGTCCCCGTGCTCGGCGACGTGATCACCGGCGCGATGGGCCTGTACATCGTCTGGGAAGCGCGCAACCTCGGCATGTCGAAATTCCAGCTCGCGCGCATGGCGGCCAATGTCGGTTTCGACAGCCTGATCGGCGCGGTACCGCTGGTGGGCGATGCGTTCGACTTCTTCTGGCGTTCGAACACGCGCAACCTGAAGATCATCCGCAAACATCTCGACAAGCACCATCCGGCGACGCGCACCATCACCTTGTGATTCGCGAATCGTGATTCGGATACCATGGGCGTCACATGCCGGTCAGCGCATATGACACCGCTTACCTAGAGCGACTGCAATCCTTTGCGGCGCCATCTCTTCGCAACTGCAAAAAAACCCCCGGAAATCAAAGGATTTGCCAAGCCCGATCGGCTGGGTTAGAGGCTGCGGCCACAGGCCATCCAGACACAAAAAAAGGGCCAGCCCGAAGGCTGACCCGATAAAGTTTTTAGGAGAGGATGCCTGAAAGGCATGATCAATATGGGTCAGGAGCCCTTATTGTGCAAGTGCGAAAAGATTGATTTGAGTTGCAAAGGATGCAACTGAGGTCGCGTAAAACCGCAGTCCGTCCATATTTGCAATTGCACATTTCCGCTGCACTGCAATAATGCGCGACACATGGCCATGCGACGTCTCCCTCCCCTGCGTTCCCTCGAAGCATTTCTGCGCGTGGCGCGGCTTGGCTCGGCCAAGGCAGCGGCGAGCGAGCTCGCACTTTCGCCTTCCGCGCTCAGCCGCCGCATCGGCGGGCTGGAGGATTTCGTCGGCAAGAAGCTGTTCAAGCGCCACAACCAGCAGCTGAAGCTCAACGAGGCTGGCGAAGCGCTCTATGCGAGTGTCGCGCCCGCGATCGACGCGCTGGCCGATGCCGTCGCCGCGCATATGGACGACAGCCGGGTTCTCAGGCTGCGGCTGGGCATGCTGCCGCTGTTCGGAAGCCAGCGGCTCGTTCCCCGGCTGGGCGAATTGCGGCGGCTCTATCCGATGCTGCATATCGACGTGGACACATCGGGCCATGCCGAAGCGCGGCTGGGCGACACGCTCGACGCGGCGATCATCCTGGCCGAACATCCCGATCCTGCGCTGCATTCGGTACGGCTCGACCGCAACTATGTCTACGCCATTGCCTCGCGCGAGCTGGTCGAAAGCATCGGCCCGCGCCCCGATCTGGCAACGCTCAACCGCCAGACCATCCTCGTGCACAACGAGATGGCGCATTCGTTCGATGCGTGGAAACAGGCGCTTGGCCTTACGGACCTGCACCCGCAATCGATCGACCATATCGACAGCGGCCCGCTGATGCTCGAAGCCGCCGCACAGGGCCTGGGCATTGCGATCATGCACGACGACCACCTCACCCGTTCGGGCGATGAACGCCTCACCAAGCTGTTCGACGTCCGTGTCGAGAGCCCGTACAGCTACTGGTTCGTCTGCAAGCCCCGCGCGCTCGAGACGCGCGCCGTGCGGCTGTTCCACGACTGGCTGGTCGAAGCGAATATCTGACCAAGCAGCCAGGGCACAGCTGCTCCCCTCCCTGGGCTGGGAGGGGAGCTTTGTAGAAGCAATTGATCAGGCCACCGTCGCCGAGGCGATCACGCCGGGCTTGGCGGGCGGTTCGCCCTTGGGCAGGGCGTGGACATGCTCCATGCCTTCGATCACCTGGCCCCAGACGGTGTACTGGCGATCGAGGAAGCGCGCATCGTCGAGGCAGATGAAGAACTGGCTGTTGGCGCTGTTCGGATCCATCGTGCGCGCCATAGAGCACACGCCCTCGACATGCGGCTCGTCGTTGAATTCCTGTTTGAGGTCGGGCTTCTTCGAACCGCCAGTGCCGGTGCCGTTGGGGCAGCCGCCCTGCGCCATGAAGCCGGCGATGACGCGGTGGAACTTCACGCCGTCGTAAAAGCCTTCCTTCGCCAGTTCGACGATGCGCGCGACATGGTTGGGCGCCAGGTCGGGGCGCAGCTTGATGACGATGTCGCCGCCATCCTGGATGTGAAAGGTAAGCGTTTCGGCGGTCATGATAGGTCCTTTGCGGCCGGAGAAATGGGTGCCGCCGATATAGCGGCCGCCATGCGAATGTCACCCCTTGGCCGACGCGCCCGATCGGGATTGCTTTTGCAGGTGCGAAGCGCCAAACACGCGAAACGTTGCGGCGTCCCCGCGCGTTCCCCATCCACCCCGCAGACAGGAGCAGGCCATGACCGACCCGACCGACGCGCCTCTCCGTGAGCCCGACCTCGCCGAACCGGCCGACGCCAGCACCAGCCTGGACGAGGACAACCGCCTGCTGCCCGGCTTTGTCGACCAGGTGTGCGAAGCGCTCGACGCGGGCGATGACGAGGCGGCCTATGACCTGGTCGAGCCGCTCCACCCTGCCGATATCGCCGACCTTTTCGAGCTGGTCGAGCGCGACTATCGCGGCCCCCTCGCCCGCGCGATCACCGACCTGCTCGGCGCGGACGTGCTCACCGAGCTCAACGACTATGTCCGCGATGACGTGATCGACGCGCTGCCCGCCGCGCAGGTGGCGGAGCTCGCCGGCCAGCTCGAGACCGACGATGCCGTCGCGATCATCGAGGAGATGGAGGAGGAGGACCAGCGCGCGGTTCTGGCCGAGCTGGAACCGGCGGATCGCGCCGCGATCGTCGATGCGCTCTCCTTCCCCGAGGAATCCGCCGGCCGCCTGATGCAGCGCGATCTGGTCGCTGTCCCTGAGCACATGAATGTCGGCCAGCTGATCGATTATCTGCGCGAAAACAGCGACCTCACCACCGAGTTCTGGGAAATCTTCATCGTCGATCCGCAGCATCGCCCGGTCGGCACCTGCCAGCTGAGCTGGATCCTGCGCACCCCGCGCCATATCGCGCTTGCCGATGTGATGAAGCGCGACCAGACGCTGATCCCGACCGACATGGACCAAGAAGAGGTCGCGCTGCGCTTCCAGAAATATGCGCTGATCTCCGCCGCCGTGGTCGATGGCGCTGGTCGGCTGGTCGGCCAGATCACCGTCGACGACATCATCCACATCGTCCAGGAAGAGGCGGGCGAGGACATTTTCCGCCTGTCGGGCGCGGGCGACGGCGACATCAACGAGCCGGTGCGCGAGACCTACAGGACGCGCGTGCGCTGGCTGATCGCGAACCTGGGCACCGCGCTGGTCGCTTCGAGCGTCATCGGCTTTTTCGGCGGCGCGATCGAGCAGATGGTGGCGCTCGCGGTGCTGATGCCGATCGTCGCGGGCGTCGGCGGCAATGCGGGCACGCAGACGCTGGCGGTGACCGTGCGCGCACTCGCCACCAACCAGCTCACCGAATCGAACACCCGCCGCGCGATCCTGCGCGAGATGCGCATCGCCATGCTCAACGGCGCGACCATCGCGCTGATCGCCGGCACCGCGACCGCCTTGTGGTTCCATGACGCGCATCTGGGGATGGTCATCGCTGCCGCGATGCAGACCAACATCCTGCTCGCGGGGCTCGCCGGGGTGGTCATCCCGGTGGTGCTGGAAAAGCTTGATCAGGACCCGGCAGTGGCAAGCTCGATCTTCGTTACCATGACCACCGATTCGATGGGCTTTCTCGCATTTCTCGGCCTCGCGGTCGCGAGCGGTCTGGTCAGCCTCTAATGCCGCTGTCGATGACCAAGATCGCGTTCGGCGCGACCAGCGTGGGTTCGCTGCGTCAGTGGATCGAGAGCCATGCGTCGATCGGCGAGGCACGGCTGACCACGCGCTATCTGCCCAAGCGCCACGAGGAGATGGTCGGGGGCTCGCTCTACTGGATTCACAACCGCGCGATCGTCGGCCGCAGCCCGCTGATCGGCTTCATGGACAATGGCCAGGGCCGAATCTGGATCCGCATCGAGCCGCGGCTGATCGCGGTGCAATCCATCCCCCGCCGCGCGCACCAGGGCTGGCGCTATCTCGAAGCCGCCGACGCGCCTGCGGACCTCGGCGAGGGCATGAGCGAGGCCGAGGCGATGCCAGCGGAAATGCTCGGCGAACTCGCCCGGCTGGGGTTGGTCTAGGGGGGCGTGGGGCAAGGCAACCCCGACAACCACCTACGCTCAGCCTGAGCTTGTCGAAGGCCACGCGAGAACGGTTCCTGATAGTCCTATCTCACGCACTCCACCCGGCTTAGCCTGAACTTGCCGAAGGCCACGCGAGAACTGTGCCGGATAGTCCTATCTTACGCACCCACCCCCGCTCAGCCTGAGCCTGTCGAAGGCCACGCGAGAACGGTTCCTGATAGTCCTATCTCACGCACCCCACCCCGCTCAGCCTGAGCCTGTCGAAGGCCACGCGAGAACGGTAGCGTGCGCATATGTCCTTTTACGCTTATCTCCTTCGATGCAATGACGGCAGCTATTATGCCGGACACACCGACGATCTTGAGCGCAGAATTTCCGAGCACCAGTGCGGTGCCTTGGGAGGGTACACTGCCAAGCGGCTTCCGGTAGAGCTGGTCTGGTCGGAGGATTTCGGTACGCGCGATGATGCATTCGCCATCGAGCGGCAGATCAAGGGCTGGACCCGCGCCAAGAAAGAGGCGCTGATCGCCGGGGATTGGGAATTGATTGCGAAGCTTTCGCGGTGCCGTGATCAACCCGGCACCTCTCGCGCGGGGCCTTCGACAAGCTCAGGCTGAGCGGAGGTGGGTGTGAGGGAGCATGCCCTCCCATCCCTTCAAGCCAGCGCCTTCTCCCGGACCTTGCGGATCACGTTGACGAAGGTTTCAGCCTCCTGCGCGCCGGGAACCAGATACTTGCCGTCGAAGATGATCGCTGGCACGCCGCTGATGCCCTGTTCGATCCAGTGGTCGAGATGCGCGCGGACCTCCGCCTCGTTGTCGGGATCGTTGAGCACCGCGCGGCCCTCGTCCGCATCGAGCCCCGCCTCGGCGACGATCGACAGCAGCACCTCCTCGTCGCTGACATCGCGGTTCGCCTGGAAATAGGCTGAAAACAGCGCCAGCTTGAGCCGGGTCTGCGCCGCGCTGCCATAGGTGTCGCCCGCCCAGGTAAGCAGCTGGTGCGCCTTGAACGTGTTGTAGATGCGCATGTCGGGGCCATAATGAAAGCCGAAGCCCAGCCGGTCGCCCAGATCGGTCAGCCGCTGGCGGTTGCTCGCGCTCTGCTGCGGCGTTGCGCCGTACTTGCGCGCGACATGTTCGGAAATCGCCTCGCCCTCGGGCGCCATTGCGGGGTTGAGCTCGAACGGGTGCCAGGTGATCTCCGCCTCGACCTCGTCGCCCACAAGGTCCAGCGCCTTTTCGAGCTGCTTGTAGCCGATGATGCACCAGGGACAGACCACGTCCGACACGATATCGATCTTGAGCTTGTGGGCGGTCATCAAAGGTCTCCGGGTTCTTGCAGCTGGCCTCCAGCCCCAATGTACCGCAAAGCGGCGGGGCTGTCAGCAAATGTTGACAGTCAGCGTGTCGGAACCGGGGTCTCGCCCGAATAGTCGTAGAAGCCGCGCTTCGTCTTGCGGCCCAGCCAGCCGGCCTCGACATATTTGACCAGCAGCGGCGCCGGGCGGAACTTGGGATCGCCGGTGGTGCTGTGCAGCACCTGGGTGATGCTGAGGCAGGTGTCGAGCCCGATGAAATCGGCCAGCGTCAGCGGCCCCATCGGGTGGTTGAGCCCCAGCTGCACCGCCGCGTCGATGTCCGGAATCGTCGCCACGCCCTCACCCAACGCGAAGCACGCCTCGTTGAGCATCGGCAGCAGGATGCGGTTGACGATAAAGCCCGGCGCGTCATTGGCCTGGACCACGCGCTTGCCGATCCGCTCCGCATAGCCGCGCACCGCATCGACCGTGGCGTCCGAAGTAGCCAGCCCGCGGATCAGCTCGATCAGCCCCATGACAGGTACCGGGTTGAAGAAATGCACGCCGACAAAGCGCGCCGCATCGGGGCTGGCGGCGGCCATGCGGGTGATCGGGATCGACGAGGTGTTGCTCGCCAGGATCGCTTGCGGGCCGAGCACCTTGCCGACGGCCTCGAAGATCGCGCGCTTGATGTCCTCGCGCTCGGTCGCCGCCTCGATGACAAGGCCTGCCTCGGCCATCGGGGCATAATCGCCAACCGGCTGGATGCGGCCCAGCACCGCGTCGGCTTCGGCAGCGTCGAGCTTGCCCTTGTCGACCGCGCGCGCCAGCTGCTTGCCGATGCCCGCCTTGCCCTTTTCCGCCAGATCGACCGACACATCGGAAAGAAACACATGGTAGCCCGCCTGCGCGCTGACCTGCGCAATCCCTGCGCCCATCTGGCCTGCGCCGATGACTGCCACTTTATCCATGTTGCGCCTCTTTCTGCTGTTGCCGGAATCGGATAGGCGGGGCGCATAACCGAAGACCGCGAGTCTTGCTAGGAGCGATAATTCCAAGATGTTCAGCCCGTTTCTGCTGCTTGCTGCCGCCGCCGCCTCCCCCACTGGTCCCGTTCCCGGCGAGGTGAAGATCTTCAAGGACTGGTATGTCGCCTGCGACAATATCTGGTCATGCGAAGCGGGAACGCTGTCCGACGATGCATCCGAGCTGTTCACGGCGCAGGTCGTGCGCATCCGCCGCGAGGGCGGCCCAGATGCACCGTTCCGCATCGAGCTCACCCCGCAGGAAGAGCAGGCCAAAGGGCCGGCTCGGCTGGTAATCGATGACGGCAAGCCGCACTCTGGCACGCCCGACAGCGAAGGCGACACCTGGCTCGACGAGGCGCAGTCGATGGCGATTGCGCGCGGCCTCGCCAACGGCAAGAGCGCCAGGGTGGTGCTCTCGGACGGCTCCGCCATCCCGATCTCGCTCGCCGGATCGTCGGCAGCGCTGCGCTATATCGATGCGATTCAGCAGCGCGCCGGCACTTCGGGCGCGATCGTCGCCACTGGCGCGAAGCCCGATACCGCGCAGCCGCCCGAAACGCCGCAATTGACCGCGCGCGCCGCGACCAGCCTGATCGAGCTGCCCGATCTCAAGGCCTATCCCAAGGTGGTCGCCGATAGCGGCTGCGAGTTCCGCATGGAGGGTGCGGAGGACAGCGTCGAGCCGCTCGGCCAGCACAATGGCAAGGACATGGCGCTGGTGCTGATCGCCTGCGATTCGGGTGCATACAATTTCGGATCGGCGGTCATGATCGCCGAGCGCCCGATGGAAGACCCGAATGCCCTCTGGACCTTCCGCAATGCGAAGTTCGACGGCGAAACCGGCTGGGGCGACGAGGAGCAGGTCGCACAGGTGGTCAATGCCAGTTTCGATCCCGCAACCGGCACCCTCTCCGAATTCGCCAAGGGTCGCGGCCTCGGCGATTGCGGCACGGCGAACAGCTATGCCTGGGACGGCGAGCAGTTCAGGCTATCCGAGCGCCATGAAATGGACGATTGCCGCGGCGCATGGGACTGGCCGCGCGTCTGGGTCGCGGAAGTCTCTGTCGTCCGGTGATGGTCACAGCGTGCGCGTCATGCACATGCTGAACGGGTCCTCGGTATAATCGCCAAAGGGCGGGCATTCGGCAAAGCCGTGCTTGCGATAAAGCGCGTGCGCCGCATGGAACGGCTCGGGACGCCCGGTCTCCAGGCTGAGCCGCGTGTATCCCCTCGCCCGCGCCTCGGCTATCAGGTGCAGCAGCATCGCCTCGCCCAGCCCGCGCCGCAGAAACGCGGGATCGGTACGCATCGATTTCAGCTCGCCATGGCGCGCGTCGATCTGCTTGAGCGCCCCGCACGCCGCGAGCTGCCCGTCGATGCGCAACGCGTAGAAGGTGACATCCGGCTGGCGCAGCCGCTCGACCGGAAAGGCATGGACCGAGCAGATCGGCGAGTGCTGGACCATCTGGTCGAGATGATAGCGCAGCAAGGCCACGATATCCGCGCCGGTCAGATCGTCTTCCTCGATGGTGATTGTCTGCTGCATGCCTATCCCCCGGAACCATTCTCCCTGCCCGGACATTGCGATGGAAACCGCGCGCAATCCACAGAAAGTTGCGCGCCTCGCCAAAGCCGCCTAATCGCGGCAGCTCAATTCCCGCCTGATCCGGAGCCTGTCCCCATGTCGCATCCCTCGACTGAAACCACCGGCCATAGCGGCTGGTCGCTCGTCATCCATGGCGGATCGGGCCAGTTCGAGCGCGGCCGCCTGAGCGCCGAGGCCGATGCCGGTGCACGCGCCGGGCTCGACCGCGCGCTCGCCGCCGGGTCTCAGGTGCTTGCCGTTGGCGGCAGCGCGCTCGATGCGGTGCAGGCGGCGATCATCGTGCTCGAGGACGACCCGCATTTCAACGCCGGGCACGGATCGGTCTATACCTATGAGGGCAAGATCGAGCTCGACGCCGCGGTGATGAACGGGGCCGACCGCGCCGCTGGTGCCATCGCCCGCGCGCACCATACGAAGAACCCGATCCTGCTCGCGCGCAAGGTGCTGGAGGAAAGCCCGCACGTGATGCTTTCGGGCGAAGGCGCGGACCGTTTCTCGGCGGAAACGGGGCTGGAGCAGGTCGACAATGACTATTTCGGTACGCCCGAGCGCAAGCGCCAGCTCGAGGAGATGAAGGCGAAGACCAGCGGCTGGTTCGATATCGACATGAAATACGGCACCGTCGGCGCGGTCGCGCGTGACGTGAACGGCCATGTCGCGGCGGGCACCTCGACTGGAGGGCTCACCGGCAAGCGCTATGGCCGGATCGGCGACTCGCCGCTGATCGGCGCGGGCACCTATGCCGACGACCGTTCGTGCGCGATCTCGGCCACCGGCGCGGGCGAATATTTCATCCGCGTCGGCGTCGCGCACGAAATCTGCACCCGCATCCGCCTCAAGGCCGAAGCGCGGGCCGATTTCCTCGCGCAAGAGGCCGAGCGCGGCGGCACGATCCTCGACGAAGCAGCGCGCGCCAGGCTGCTCGCGACCGCCTTGACGGCGGACGAGGTGCAGGAGATCGTCGACGCGGTGATGGCCGAGATGGTGGGCCTGGGCGGCACGGGCGGGCTGATCTATCTCACCCCCTGGGGCCATCAGGGCTATGCTTTCCGCACGCCCGGCATGTATCGTGGGATGGCCAGCAGCGGCGGCGCGCGCAGCGTCGCGGTCTATGGCGACGAATGAGCAACGATAACAGCAAGGCGAGGAACTTCATGACCGGCATTTCCCCCCGCACCGGCGGGCGCATTCTTGTCGACCAGCTGGTGGCGCAGGGCTGCGACCGCATCTTCACCGTGCCGGGCGAGAGCTTCCTCGCGGTGCTCGACGCGCTGCACGACGTGCCCGAAATCGACACTGTGGTCTGCCGCCAGGAAGGCGGCGTCACCTTCATGGCTTGCGCCGATGGCGCGATGACCGGACGGCCCGGCGTCGCCTTCGTCACGCGCGGCCCGGGGGCAACCAATGCCAGTATCGGCGTGCACGTCGCCATGCAGGACAGCAAGCCGATGGTGCTGTTCATCGGCGATGTCGACCGGGGGATGAGGGATCGGGAAGGCTTTCAGGAGGTCGATTTCCAGGCGATGTTCGCGCCCTTGTGCAAATGGGCGGCGCGGATCGACGATGCGGCGCGCATCCCCGAATATGTCGCGCGCGCCTTTTCGGTGGCGATTTCGGGGCGCCCCGGCCCTGTCGTGCTCGCATTGCCCGAGGATATGCTCAAGGACGTGGCGGAAGTCGCCGATCGCCCGCGCGTCACCCGCCCTGCCCAGCCGGTCTGCCCCAATGGCTTTGCGGTGCTGATGGAGATGCTTGGCCAAGCCAAAAACCCGATCGCGATCATCGGTGGCGCCGACTGGAGCCCCTCGGCGCGCGCGAATTTCCAGATCTTCGCCGAGCGCATCGGCCTTCCGGTGGCCTGCGCCTTCCGCCAGCAGGACGCGTTCGACAATGGCTCGCCGGTCTGGGCGGGCAATCTCGGCTATGGGCCGAATCCCAAGCTGGTGGCGCGGGTGAAGGCCGCGGACCTGATCCTCGCGGTCGGCGCTCGGCTCGGTGAGGCGACGACCGACGGCTATACGCTGATCACGACTGAACATCCCGGCCAGGCGCTGGTGCATGTCCATCCCGATCCGGGCGAACTCGGCCGCGTCTATCGCACCGACTTGCCGCTGTGCGCCGACATGGACGAGTTCGCCGAAGCCGCCGCGTTGTGGGATGAGGACGATGTGCATTTCGCAAGCGGCGCCGAGGCGCATGCCGAATGGCTCGCCTTTTCCGATCCGCAGCCGACCGGCGCTGCGCTCGATCTCGGCCAGTGCGTCAAGGCGATGCGTGCCGCGATGCCCGCCGATACCGTGATCTGCAACGGCGCGGGCAATTTCTCGGGCTGGTGGCACCGCTACTGGCAATATGGCGAAAAGCCGAGCCAGCTCGCGCCGACTGCCGGCGCGATGGGCTATGGCGTGCCCGCCGCCGTCGCGGCGGCGCTGCGGCTCAAGCACCGCAAGGTCGTGGCGCTGGCGGGCGATGGCGATTTCCTGATGAACGGTCAGGAACTGGCGACCGCGGTGCAATATGGCGCTGACCTGCTGGTGCTGGTGATCGACAATGGCGCGTACGGCACGATCCGCATGCACCAGGAGCGCGAATATCCCGCGCGGCTCTCCGCCACGACGCTGCACAACCCTGATTTCGCGATGCTCGCGCGCGCCTATGGCGGTTGGGCGGCAACGGTCGAACGCACCGAGGAATTCGCCCCCGCGCTCGCCGAGGCGCTAGCGCAGCCGGGGCTGAAGCTGCTACATCTCAAGACCGATATCGAGAATATCGCGGCGAGCGGCGCGACGGTGTCGGGGCTGCGTGGGCGCTGACCCCAAGCGCCGCAAACCCCTCTCCCAGCTCCGGCTAGGCTCGCTAACGCTCGCCAGGCCTGCGCAACCCTCTCCCTCCAGGGGAGAGGGGAACAGCGCACAAAAAAACCGGCTCTCCTGCTAGCGGAAGAGAGCCGGTCCTTTTGAATTCAGCGAGGCTGGATCAGAAGATCACACCTTGTCGCCGAATGCACCCTTGACGTCGCCGGCAAGCTTCTGGGTCTTGCCCTTGAGCTGCTGCGCTTCGCCTTCGGCTTCGAGTTCGGGGTTGTTGGTGGCAGCGCCGATGCCTTCCTTGACCTTGCCGGCCAGATCATTTGCGGTGCCTGCGGCCTTGTCCTTGAGTTCACCCATGATATTGCTCCTTCACCTGGCAAGACGGGGAGGCTTGCCTTCGGACTACTTACGCAGGTTAGGAAGACGCGTTCCCCGCGAGGCGCAGGATTTCCCTCCATTCGTCGCATGTTACGCCAGCGACCGACAGGCGCGACTGGCGCAGGATCGCCATATCGGCCAGCTTCGGATTCGCCTTGATCGCCTTGAGCGACACCGCGCGCTTCAGCGGCTCGACCGGCTGCACCTTCACCGCGACCCAGCGCCCGCTCTCGTCCTTGGGGTCGGGAAAGGCGGGTTCGCTCACCCGCATGATCCCGACGACCTCCAGCCCGGTGCGCGAATGGTAGAACAGCGCCAGATCGCCCTCGCGCATGGCTTTCAGGTTGTTCGAGGCCTGCGCATTGCGCACCCCGTCCCAGGTCCCTTCGCCATCGCGCACCAGATCGTGCCAGCCATATTCTTCGGGTTCGGACTTCATCAGCCAATATTGGGTCATGATTTTTCCCGCCTGAGCGCCTAAGTGAGCGCATCGCTCGATATTCGAGACTCAGCTATTGCGGACCGCATCATGATACAACTGCCCATTCTCTCGCTCACCGACGAACCTGCCGCGCTCGCGCAGAAGCTCGGCGACAGTTTCTCCACCTATGGCTTTGCGATGATCAAGGATCATGGCCTCGATCCCGCGCTGGTGCGCCAGGGCTGGGACAAGACTGCGGAATTCTTCGCGCTGCCCACCGAGGAGAAGCGCCGCTATTACGACAGCGAGGCTGGCGGCCAGCGCGGCTATACCCCGTTCGGCACCGAGATCGCCAAGGATGCCAAGGCGCATGACCTGAAGGAATTCTGGCATGTCGGGCGCGAGATCGATCCGGCGAGCCCGATCGCGCACACGATGCCGAAGAACGTCTGGCCCGAGCGGCCCGAGCATTTCCGCGAGACCTTCGAGCCGCTGTTCGCCGAGTTCGACCGGGTGGGCAACATCATCCTGTCGCGCATCGCGGTCTATCTGGGGCTCGATGCGAACTGGTTCGAACCTGCCGTGCACGAGGGCAATTCGATCCTGCGCCTGCTCCACTATCCGCCCATGGGTGTCGGCACCGGCGAGGAAGGCGCGATCCGCGCCGGCGCCCACGAGGATATCAACCTCATCACGCTGCTGCTCGGGGCCGAGGAAGGCGGGCTCGAGATCCTGGCCAAGGACGGATCGTGGATCGACATGCGCCCGCCCGAAGGCGCGCTGGTCGTAAATGTCGGCGACATGCTGCAGCGGCTGACCAACCATGTGCTGCCCTCGACCACGCACCGCGTCCGCAATCCCGCAGGCGACCGGGCGCGCTACAGCCGCTATTCGATGCCCTTCTTCCTGCACCTGCGATCGGACTTCCCGATCCGCACGCTCGAAACCTGCATCACCGCCGAGCGCCCCAATCGCTACCCGGACGCGATCCTGGCCGACGATTACCTGCACGAGAGGCTGGTCGAGATCGGCCTGGTCAAGGCCTGAGCCTTTTTGACACTGCGCGCGGCGGGGATTCAGTCTCCGCCGCCGCATCCTCCGCAGCCGCTGCTGCAACCGCTGTCGCCGCCTGAATCGCTGCCGCCCGAATCGCCGTCCCAGCCCGCCTCCGCGCCGCCGCCGCCGAAATCGCCGCCGCCCGCGACGAACGCCGCACCGCCCGCCGCTGCCGCCGCGCCGCCTGCATCCGACCAGCCCTCGAACGACAAGCCGCTCGAGCTGTCCGAACTGTCATCGCCGCGCTTGCGACGATCCGCCTGCGCCTTGGGCACCATCAGGCGCCGCGCCGATCGCCACGACCAGCGCAGCAGCAATACCAGCACCAGGGCTGCGACCAGCAGGATGACGATCCCGATAAGGGCATCGAACGACTGGCTCGAACTGCTGGTGCGTGTGACTTCGCTGACCTTGCTGGCAGCGAGCGCGGTGCACGCCGCGAGCAGCGCCGCCCCGCCCGCCATGCCGGCGATCGACACCGCCTTGCGCGGCAGCAGATAATGGCGGGTGCGGTCGACCCATTGATAACGCGTGCCGAAGCGGATGTCCGAAGGTGGCCAGATGTCGCGCGGCGGCTCCTCGCCGAACGTGTCGCGATAGCGCTGCAGCGTTTCGGCATAGAGCGCGCGATACTTGCGCCCCTCGGACGCGCCGCCGGCGGTCGGGCCATGGTGCAGCGGCCGCCCGATGATCCGGGCGCACAGCTCTTCCCAGTAATGCCTGGTATAGGCCAGGTGCAGGTGCCAGGCCTGGTCGACCTGATCGGACGGGGTGACCTCGGTCGTGCCGGTCGCGGCGAGATAGAGAAAGCGGCGATATTCGGTCATCACCGCTTCCGCATGGCCGCGCGACCAGCCATTCTCGCGGGCCAGTCGCCGGGTGAACCCGAGCGCCGCGCCCGGGGGCTCGATACGCATCTGGGCAAGCGCCTGCCATATCGGATCCTCGACCATCACCGCCCTCCCCGCCGCTTTGGTGGGGCAAGGCTATCGAGTCCGGATCGCTGCGGCAATCATCAAATGTAAAACAAAAAGGAGGGCATCGCGCAGGCGATGCCCTCCCAGTTGGAGAGAGATGTAAACGAACGATCAGCGGCGAACGCGCGCGCGCGTCTCCAGATCGCCCAGACGGCGGTCGAGATAGGCGCGCTCGTCGGCGCTGGGGTTGAGCCGCGCATAGGCGGCTTCCAGACGCGTCAGGTCCTCGTGCTCGACGCGCAGCTGCGCCAGGGCGCTGGCGGACAGGCCGCTCGCGGGCAGCGCGCGGGCGATGGCATCCAGACGCGCGCGCGGGGTCTGCACCGTGCTGCCGCCACCGGTCGAGGCCATGTCGCCGACCCGCGCATCGAGCGCTTCCAGCCGGGTATAAAGATCGTCGCGCTCCTGGTCGGTGATGCGGCCATCGCGCAGATAGCTCGCCTCCGTGCGCACCAGCGCCGCATAATCGGTCTTCAGCCGCGCACCTTCGACTCGCGTGATCCGGCGCGCGGAAACCTGCGCATCGACGCGCTGGTTGAATTCGCCCTGGCCGTCGGCGACCGAGATGCCGATGTCCGATTCATATTCGTCGCCATAGGCGCCATCGGCGATCACCTGGGTCAGGCGGGCATAGCGCTCGGCCAGGTCCTCGCGCTCCTGCACGGTGAAGCGGCGGTCGGCGCCATAGCGCGCCTCGAGCTGGACGAGATCATAATAGTCGCTCTTCAGCCGGTCGCCGGTGCGGCGGTCGATCTGGCCCGAGCGGATATCGGCATCGACCCGCGCCTCGAACTGCGCGCGCTGCGTGGCGAGCGGGGTGCGCCCGAACTGCCATTGCGCCTCGATCGACTGGGTCGAACCGGTGCGGTCACCGAACAATGCGCCGAAGATCGAGTTCAGTCGCTCCTGCTGACGCGAGCGCTGCTGCTCCTGCGCGCCGGTATCACTCTGCGCGAACGCGGCGGTGCCGGTGAGCATAAGCGCTGCAGCGGCGGTGGCGGTATAAAGGGATTTCATGAGTCTATTTCCTCGGTGAACGATGCACGCACTACGTGCCGCTTCACCGAGGGTTGCGACGAGCCGAGTGGTCAGCCCGGTAAAATCACGTCAACTGGCGAGACTCGCCTTGAGGCTGCCGATCACCTGATCCTGGCTTTCGAGCAGCGCCAGCACGTGCTGGCGCGCCTGTTCGATCTGGTCGCTGCCGCCCGGCTTCACCTCGCCTGCCGCCTCCTTCTGCAGCCGCGCGACATAAAGCTCTTCCAGATCGCCCAGGATCTGCGCGAGCTCGCGCCGCGGCGCATCGAGCGCGCTGATCCGCGTCTGCGCGACCGACCAGCTCTCGCTGCCGACTTCCTTGCCGCGCGCCGCGCCTGCCGCCTGCTGCGCTGCCGAGCGCGCCACGGCAAAATCGGCCTCGGCCTTGTCGGCCCGCGCCAGCATCGCGGTCAGATCGCGCGCCAGCGCGGGGTCGGCGATGCTCTCGATCGGCGGCGGCGGCGCCTTGGCCTCGGCCGCGCGATCGCGCAGCTCGACCTCGCGCCGCTCGAGCGAGGGCAGCTCGGCCATGGGCTGCAGGCAGCCGGCGAGCAGCATGGGCCATGCAAGGACGAGCGAACGGGCGAGCTTTGCCGGGGTGACTTTCATGGCCCAAGGCTCTAGGACAGCACGCAATCGCGGGCAACCGGCTTGCGGCGCAGTGCGGCCATCATCGGCGCGATCGGCCAAAAAAGCCGCTGCAGCGGTTGACAGGACCGGCGCTTTCACCTAACGGGCATGGCTTTCCGGCGCGGGACATCCCGTCGCAGGGCAGTGGTTTTCACTCTGCCGATTCGGGTCTGGCAACAGACAGGATGAAACAGATGATCGCCGCAAATTGCGTGCCCGGAACCCGATTGAAGCTAACAGAAACGAGACAACCCATGTTCGCTATCGTGCGCACAGGCGGCAAGCAGTATCGCGTTGCAGCCGGAGACAAAATCGCAGTGGAAAAGCTGGCCGGCGAGGCTGGCGACGTCATTGCGCTGAACGACGTTCTGCTCGCCGGTGACGGCGGCGAGGTCAAGGATGTGGCCGGTGTGGTCGTCTCCGCCGAGATCATCGCGCAGGCGAAGGCAGAAAAGGTGGTGATCTTCAAGAAGAAGCGTCGCCACAACTATCGCCGCAAGCTTGGCCATCGTCAGCAGCACACGATCCTGCGCATCGTCGCCGTGGGCGAGGAAGCCAAGAAGGCTGCGCCGAAGAAGGCCGCTGCCGCCAAGACCGAAGCTCCGGTCGAAGCTGCTGCCGAAACCCCCGCTGCCGAGGCTGCACCCAAAAAGGCTCCGGCCAAGAAGGCTGCCACCAAGAAGGCCGCTGACACCGATTCGTCGGCTGACAACGCCTGATCGCGCGCGAACCCAAGGAGTTTTGAGAAATGGCACATAAGAAAGCAGGCGGTTCGTCGCGCAACGGTCGTGATTCCGCAGGTCGTCGTCTTGGCGTGAAGAAGTTCGGTGGCGAGCCCGTCATCGGCGGCAACATTATCATCCGCCAGCGCGGAACCAAGGTCTATGCCGGTGCCAATGTCGGCATGGGCAAGGACCATACGCTGTTTGCGCTCACCGAAGGCCGCGTGAAGTTCCACGAAGGTCGCCTTGGCCGCAAATACGTATCGGTAGTCGCCCCGGCGATGGCGGAAGCCGCCGAATAACGGACGATCGATGACGGGTCGTCCTCTCACAGGGATGACCCCGGCCGGTGAAACACCCGGACCAGATGACAGGGAGATGGGGTCCGTCCCGTCTCCCTTTCTTTTTGTCTCCCTGTCACCGCGCTGACTCCAGCCTGTCATGTTTGGCTGGCATGGGCGCGGGTAACACAGGAGAGACATAATGTTTGCAAGAACGCAAAGATTGTTGCTGCGGCCGGTCTGGCCCGAAGATGCCGAGGCGCTGTTCGCGGCCATCAACGACGAGCGCATCGTGTGCAATCTTGCCCGCGCGCCCTGGCCCTATACCCCTGAAGACGCCCGTGAATTCGCCGCGCGCGCGCAGGACCCGCTGGTGCCCCACTATCTGCTCACCCTGCCGGGCGATGCCGGGCAGACGCTGATCGGCAGCTGCGGCCTCGGTCGCACCGATCGCGGCGAGGTCGAGATCGGCTACTGGATCGCGCGCGACCATTGGGGCCGGGGCTATGCCACCGAAGCGGCGCGCGCGGTGATCGCCAATGCCTGGGCGCTCGGCCACCGGCGGATCGTCGCCAGCCACTATATCGACAACCCGGCCTCGGGCGCGGTGCTGCGGCGGCTGGGCTTCGTCCCCACCGGCACCACCCGCCCCCGCTTCAGCGCCGGGCGCGGCTATGAAGCGATGGCGCAAGAATATGCGCTGGAGAGCGACATGGCCGAGGTAGAACGACCACTCGCCGCGTGAGGGGTGGGGGTGAGCGGTGGGCAATGAGTGGGGATGGCGCCACCCCAAAGCCCCGCCCCTGCCCCTGCTCCGTCACCCCCGCGAAAGCGGGCGCGCGCGCTGTGGGAGCGGGCTGGATAGAATCGGGTGGGTGCATGAACGACAGTTCAACCTGAGCCTGTCTCCGAGTTAAGCCACCCGCACACGCCCGCTCAGCCTGAGCTTGTCGAAGGCCCCGCGCCATCATCAGCGAAATTGCGCAACCCCCTTGAAAGCCTTGAAATCAAATCCCAATCCCCAGCAATCAGCGCCTCTTTCTTGGCTCGCGACCAGCCCTTGATCTGCCGCTCCACCCAGAACGCATCCTCGCGCGAGGGAAAATCCTCCGACCAGACCAGGTCAACAGGGCGTCTTTTCGCGGTATAGTCCCCGCAGGCACCGCTGGCGTGCGGGGACATCCGGTGTTCGAGATCATCAGTATGCCCGGCATAATAGCTGCCGTCGCTGCATCGCAAAAGATACGCGTAAAAGGCCATAGCCCAGAATAACGGTTTCGCGGGGCTTTCGACAAGCTCAGGCTGAGCGGAGATGGGGTGACTTTGGGACGGCGGAAGACAAAACTTGCCGTTCAGCAAATAAACCCATTGCGGACATTCACGCTCCGTGTTCAGATGGCTGATGGGCCGTTCGATACCCACCATCTGCGGTATAGTGTTGGCTGCTTGCGTAATGCTTGCGGTTCTTTGGCTGCGCGCTGAAAGTCACCTAAGTCAGCTACAACAAGAAGTTCGTTACCCGCTTGATGCGCCGTTAGAGCGCAGAGCTTATCAAGCGAAAGCTCGTTCCGAACGTAGCAGTGTGAGTGAGATCGAAGCCCATCTTTTTCCTGTGACCGTTTCTTTCCCAGATCGTGATTGTGTGGAGTTGAGACCGCGCTGGGGCGTTAAGGGTGGCACGAGCATTTCATGCTTCTCGAACGAAACGGGTAAACTCCTTAGCCACGACAATATTGGTGAATGAACGGCAGCTGATTACCGAATTGCAGCCATCTCAACCTGCTGCACTGCGCCCCTCAACCGGACGTTGACAGCCGTCTAAAACCGTCCGCACGGCCTCAGCCCTCATTCGCCACACAAGCGGGATTCCCGCTTTCGCGGGGATGACGTGGGTTTGGCTGGCCCCCTCGCCTCAGCGGCGGGCGGCGATCTGGGTGCCGGCGGGCTTGGTGGCAACGGCGCGGGCGATGATGCATTCGCCGCCGAACGAGCGGACCTGGGCGCACATCGCGCGGGCGCTCTTTTCGTCGGCAAAGCCGTTCGCGGTCAGGCGGTGCAGCGTGCGCGCGCCGACGGTGGTGGGTACGGCGACCTTGGAGAAAGCCGCGAGATCCTTGTGCTTGGCGCTATAGCCGACCCAGGCGCGGTTGGCATTGGCCGCGCTCGAGAACACGCCGAGCTGCACCGCGAACGCGCCATTGCTGACCGGCGAGAAGCTGGCCTTCTGGAAGACGGCGGGCGCAGGCGCGGCCTTGGCGGGCGCGGGCTTGGGAGCAGGCTTCGGCGCGGGGGCCGCGGCAACCTGAACCTTTTCCTGCTCGACGATCATCTGGCGCTTCGCGACCATTTCGGGGCGCAGCTTGCGCACCGCCTTGCGGCGATAGCTGGCGGGCAGCGGCTGGACGATCTCGCGCGCGGTGAGCAGCGGCGCGACGATCGCGCCCGAAGGTGCAGCGGCGACCGCAGGCGCGGCTTCGGCCATCACCGGCGCGGGCTCGGAGGCCGGAACCGACACCGACTCGACCCCGGCGAGTTCCATCGGCTTGTCTTCGACCGGCGGCAGTTCGATCGGACCGGCAGCGGGCGCCATCGCCTGCTGGCCGATTTGCGTCGCGACCTCGCCCATCGACGGGGTCGCCGACAGCGCAAGCATCACCGGCTGGCCCGGATCCATGGCTGCAGGCGTGACGCCGAGCACCGATGCGACGCGCTGGGCATGAGCATCGGGGTGCGCGATTCGCGCCCATTCGGCGATGCGCTGCTGCGCGACCTGCGGATCGAGATCCTGCCCGGCCATGATCTGCGCCTCGCGCCAGCGTCCGTCGAGCGCATAGGCAAAAGCGAGGTTCTGCCGTACCTTGGGGGCGTTATCTCCAGAGCGGATGAGCTGTGCGAGCACCTCCACGCCGGTCTTGGTGTCACCGGCCAGAGCCAGCGCCAGACCGTAATCGCTCGCCGGAATGGCGTCGCGATGCTGCTCCAGCAGCGCCTGCGCGGCATTGGTGCGGCCCTCGGCAACGTGCATCAGCGCCAGGCTGATCACCGTGCGCGCGCTCGCATCGCCGAGCGCCAGCGCATCGTCGAGCGACTGGCGCGCGGACGCGAAGCGGCCATTGGCGAGATAGGCCTGGGCCAGCGTCTTGCGCAGTTCGGGATTGCGCGGGTCGAGCGCGACCGCGGCTTCGGCCTTTTCCAGTGCCTTGTCGGTCTTGCCCGCAGCCAGCGCCTTTTGCGACGAGGACGAAAGGCTTTGCGGACGGCCACCACCGCCATGCGCCGAACAGCTCACCAGCACGCTGCCGACCAGGATGGTCGATGCCGCCAGCTTGAGCGCCAGCGCCCGGTTGATCTTGGATCCGCTTGCCATAGCCCTGTTCCCTCTTCGTCGGCCCCGACCTGCCTGCGTTCGCCTCAAAGCGTCGCCGATCGCGTCACGCGACCCGCCAGGTCCTCTATTTCGGTCATTTTGGTTAACAATTCGTCAAGCGCCGCCGTGACCAGCTGCTGCGCGGACTGTCCGCTGACCGCGCTCGCCAATCGCAGCTTGAGATGACGGTCGGCATCGAGCCGCAGCGTGAAGGCCGCGCGGCGGGCCGAGGACTGGACCGCGGCGGCCACGACTTCCTGCATCACCGCCTGCTTGCGCTTGCGCTGGCGGACCGCAGGGACCGGCGCTGCGACCGGTTCGGGCACCGCGATCGCGGCCACGGGCTCGGGCACAGGGACCGGCGCGGGCGCGATCTCGGGCTGGAGGTCCAGCTCGGGTGCGGCGACCGGTTCGGGGGCCGCAACGGGCTCGGCGAGGCGCTCGGCAATCTCGGCCTGCTGGCGCACGACATCGGGCACGACGGGCGCCATCTCCGGCACCGGCTCGCCGGGCACTGCATCGGGGATCGCGCCGGCAAGCAGGTTGCCATAATGCGGCGCGCGCTCCTCGTGCGCGGGATCGACATCATAGCCCATGTCGTTCCAGCCCAGATCGTCCTGCAGGCCATGCACGCCGGGCGTCAGCCCTGCGGTGCCGAGCGTGCCGAGACCGTCCATGCCCTGGCGGCGCATCGCGGGGCGCGCGGCCCCCTTGCGCGCGAGCAGGCCGGACGAGAGCGATGCCATTGGTTTGGGTTCGGCCATAAAGCTCATCCTTGCCCCCGTAACTGCATCACGATCCGGCCACGCGGCGACCGAAGCCGCCCATCGGGCGGATGGCGCCAGGCGCGACGGGCGCATTGGGCACGGCAAAGACGGTGCGGCGGAAATTCTTTTCCAGCCGGTCCGAGATATAGGTCCACAAGGCGCGCACCTCTCCGGCCGACTTGCCATTGGGGTCGACCTCCATCACCGTGCGGCCATCGATCATCGAGGCGGCAAAGTCGGTGCGGTGGTGCAGCGTCGTCGGCGCGACTGTCCCATGCTGGGACAGGGCGACTGCGGCTTCGGAGGTGATCCGCGCCTTGGGCGTGGCGGCGTTGACGACGAAGATCAGCGGCTTGCCCGCGCGCTCGCACAGGTCGACCGTCGCGCCGACCGCGCGCAGATCGTGCGGGCTCGGACGGGTCGGCACCACGATCAGCTCGGCGACCGAGATCACCGACTGGATCGCCATAGTGATCGCAGGGGGGGTATCGATGACGGCGAGCTTGAACCCCTGCTGGCGCAGGATCGCAAGGTCAGCAGGAAGCCGGGCGACCGTGGTCTGCGCAAAAGCGGGATATTCGGGCTCGCGCTCGTTCCACCAGTCGGCGAGCGAGCCTTGCGGATCGATGTCGATCAGCACCACCGGGCCATCGCCAGCCAGCTGCGCCTGCACGGCCAGATGACCCGAAAGGGTCGTCTTGCCCGATCCTCCTTTTTGAGATGCCAAAGCGAGTACGCGCACTCCAAACCCCCTGTCCGGTCCATTCGGTTAAGGGGAAAATGCGCGGAGGCAGCTAATTTTGAGTTAACACGGACCTTGCCATGGCATCGGAGGGCCGGGATTTCGGGGCTCTGGAGCAGTCTTCAACCCGTCTTGATGCAGGCGTAAACGCTTTGCTAACGTGTCGGTAACTATAGCGGTTTACGCCAGCAAGGCCCGGTGCGCCCGGTTTGCAGCGGCATTTCCGCCCGATAAGGTCGGCACACGGTTTTACCATATGCGATGGAGCAAGACCCGCATGGCACGTTCGACAAAATTTTCCCGCAATTTCGCTGTCTTGGCTGCAGCAGCGGCGACTATCGCGCTGTCCAGCCCGGCGCTGGCCGATGTCAAGGCCGGGGTCGATGCCTGGGAACGCGGCGAATTCGCCAAGGCCGTCGAGGAATGGCGTGACCCTGCGGCCAAGGGCGATGCCGATGCGCAGTTCAATCTCGGCCAGGCCTACAAGCTGGGTCGCGGCGTGCCGATGGACCTCAAGCAGGCCGAAGCCTGGTACAAGAAGGCCGCCGATCGCGGTCATGTCCAGGCGGCGGACAATTACGGTCTGGTGCTGTTCCAGGACAATCGCCGCGAAGAGGCGATGCCCTATATCCGCGCCTCGGCCGACCGGGGCGAGCCGCGCGCGCAATATGTGCTGGGCACCGCGATGTTCAACGGCGACATCGCCGAGAAGGACTGGGTGCGCGCCTATGCGCTGATGACCCGTGCCTCGGCGCAGGGCCTTCCCCAGGCCTCGCGCAGCCTGGCGACGATGGACAAGTACATCCCGCTCGCCGAGCGGACCAAGGGCACGCAGCTTGCCGCGCAGCTCGAGCGCGACGCCGTGTCCGAACGCCAGAAGCTCGCGGGCGCCGCTGCTGGCCTGAAGGTCACCGATACCGCGACCGGCGCCACCGCGCCCGCCAAGCCGGTCGTCACTGCCGCCGCCAAGCCGGCACCGGCGATGGCCCGCCCCGCGACCGGATCGGCGATCCAGACCACCGACCTTCCGCCTTCGCGTGCCACGGGCACGGTGATTCCCACCCTGCCCTCCAGCCCCAACAGCACCGCGGCGAGCGCAGGCGTCGATTTCGCGACGATGGGCACGCCCTCGGCGTCGACCCCGGCCCCGGAACCCAAGCCTGCGCCTGCAACCGTCGCTGTGGCGCCCAAGGCCGCGCCTGCTCCCGTCGCCTCGGCCCCCAAGCCCGCCGCGCCGGTGGCGGCAGCTCCGGTTGCCGCCGCTGCGAGCACCGCGCCTGCCGTGGCCGCCTCCGGCGACTGGCGCATCCAGCTGGGTGCGTTCAGCGAAGAGGGCCGCGCGCGCACCCTGTGGAGCGGCCTCGAGCGCCAGAACCAGGCGCTTGCGGGCCTGCAACCCTATCTGGTCAAGGCGGGCCCGATCACCAAGCTGCAGGCAGGTCCTTTCGCCAGCCAGGCGGCGGCCAAGCAGGCGTGCGACAGCGTCGCGCGCAGCGGCCAGGCCTGTTTCGCGTTGAAGAAATGATGCGCCCTGCGGGTGCGGGCCGCGCGGTCCGGCCCGCTATTCGCCCGCCATGGTCACCGGCGGGCGGCCATCGCCCTGGGTGATGACGACGATCAGGTCGCCCGCACGCAGGCTGGCGCTTTCGTCGTCGAAAAAGCCATAGGGCTTGCCGCCGCGATAGATGCGCACGCCGATGCCGTCCTTGATGTCCTTCAGCGGGATGCCGATTTCCTCGGTCCGCACCGCGCGCTCGATCAGCACCACCCGCCCGCTCGACGAGGCCAGATCGGCGAGATAGCTGCTGATATGCGGCCCGCTGCACGATCCGGCGAGCAGCAGCCCGGCAAAGCTCACCGGGTTGATGACCGTGTTCGCCCCCGCCTGGCGCGCAAGCAGCTCGTTGTCGCCGGCGCGGATCACCACGCTGATCGGCACGTCCGGCGCGAGATGGCGGATGGTCAGCACGATCAGGATCGAGGTGTCATCGCGCCCCGCCGAGACGATCGCCGAACACGCCCGGTCGATATGCACGTCCTTGAGCGTCTCGTCGCGCGTCGCATCGGCATTCAGCACGTTGCAGCCCATCGTCTCGGCCTTGGCCAGCGATTCCTCCGACTGGTCGACCACGACGATGCACGAGGGATCGGTACCGCGCGCCACCAGTTCGCGCACCGCTTCCGACCCGCTGGTGCCGAAGCCCAGCACCACGATATGCCCCTTCAGGCGCTGCTGGATCCTGCTCATCTGCCATTTTTCCCATGTGCGCTTGATGACGAAACTATAGGCGGTGCCGACGAAGATGAAGATCACCGCGACGCGCACCGGCGTCACCAGCACCGATTCGATCAGCCGCGACCGGTCCGACACCGGGGCGATGTCGCCGAAGCCGGTGGTGGTGACCGAGATCATCGTGAAATAGACGACATCCAGAAAGCTGATATGGTCGTCATAATTGTCCTTGAGGCCCGCGCGATCGAGCCAGTGGATCAGGATGACGAACGCGATCAGGAAGAAGGCGACGCTCAGCCGCAGGGTGACGTCCGCCCAGACCGGCAGGCGCGCCGCACGTTTCAGCAGCGCGCGTGGCTTGATCTCGGAATCGCCCATCCCTGTGGCTCAGCCGCGCGGCAGATATTGCAGCGGATCGACCGGCTTGCGGTCCTTGCGCAGCTCGAAATGCAGCTTGGGCGTCTCGGCAAAACCGCTCTGGCCCGCCGCGCCCAGCACCTGGCCCGCCTTCACCGCCTGGCCGCGCGTCACGTCGATCCGCTCGGCATGGCCATAGGCGCTGACCCAGCCGCCGCCATGGCTGATCAGGATCAGCCCGCCATAGATCGCGACCTCGCTACCGGCATAGCTGACCACGCCGTCGGCCGCTGCGCGGAACGGCTGGCCGCGCGTCGCGCTGATATCGATACCGTTGCTGATCTGCCCCTTGCCGACCGGCCCGTAGCGCGTGAGCAGCGAGCCGCTGAGCGGCCAGACGAACTTGCCCGAAAAGCCCTTGGGCACATCGACGGGCACGCTGGCGGCCACCGGCGCGCGCGCGGGCTTGGCGGGCGGAACGGCCGTGCCTTCGGCGATTGCGGGCTGGCTGCCGGTGACGACATCGTCGATATTGACCACCAGCGCGCCGATGCGGCTGGGCTGCGTACCGGGTTTGGCGGGGGCCCTCGCGGCGGGTGCGGCAGCGGCAAGCTGCGCGCCCGCAGGAAGCTTGAGCCGCTGGCCGATACGCAGGATATAGGGTTCTTCAAGCCCGTTCAGCGCGACGATGTCGCTCCACGCGACCTTGTACGCCTGGGCGATGGCGATGCCCGTCTCGCCGCTCGCCACCATGTGATAGCGCCCGCCGGGGATGGTGAGCTGCTGTCCTGGCCGCAGGATATAGGGCGCAGTGAGCCCATTGGCGGCCGCGATCGCTTCCGATCCTGCCCCGGTGCGGTTGCCGATGCCGCGCAGCGTATCGCCGGGCTGGACGGTATAGGTGGTGCCGATCACGTCTGCGGCATTGGGCGCAACGCTGCGGCTTTCCCAGACCGGCGCATCGCTGCCCGCAACCGGCTCGGCCAGCGGCGGCGCGGCCGGCTGGCCGGCCTCGGTAATCTCGGGTTCCAACGATGTCGGCGTCATCCCGCCGGGAATGCAGCCTGCGAGGCCCAGCGCCGCCAGCAAGGCGAACCGCGTGTCGATCTTTCCGTGTCCCCACACCATGCGGCCGTGTCTAGCATGGTTTGCTGGCTTTGCCACCGGGCAACGCAGGATTTACACCGGGCCCGTCTGCCAGGGCGTTTCGCGCGTCACTCCGCCGCAAAGGTCTGGGTCAGCGCGGCGATCGACTGGTGATGCGTCAGATCGAGATGCAGCGGCGTCACCGCGATATAGCCGTCGGCCACGGCTTCCAGATCGGTGCTGTGCGCGGGGCTCGCTTCGGCTGCTCCCAGGCCGAACCAGTGATATTCGAACCCGCGCGGGTCGGTGTTGGTGACGATCTTCAGCCGCCCGTAGTCGCGAAAGCCCTGGTTCACGACCTTCACGCCCCGCACCCTGTCGGCGGGCAGCGCGGGGAAGTTGACATTGACCAGCGTGCGCGGCGGCATCGGCTGGCTGATGAGCTTGCGCACCACGCGCTCGCCCCAGTGGGTCGCGGCGTCGAACGAGACGTCGAGCCCGGCGCCCTCGCGCGCATAGACCTGGCTCAATGCGATCGATGGAATGCCCGCAAGCGCGCCCTCCATCGCGGCGGAGACGGTGCCCGAATAGGTCACGTCCTCGCCCAGGTTCGCGCCGCGATTGACGCCCGACAGGATCAGGTCGGGAGGCGTGTCCTGCATCAGCCGCGCCACCGCCATCATCACCGCGTCGGTGGGCGTGCCAGTGACCGAGAAGTGCTTCTCGCCATGCTGGTGGACGCGCAAGGGACGGGTGATAGTCAGCGAATGGCCAGCGCCCGACTGCTCTTCCGAAGGCGCGACGATCCAGACATCGTCAGAGATCGCCCGCGCGATCCCGGCCAGCACGGCAAGGCCCGGCGCGTGGACGCCATCGTCATTGGTCAGCAGGATGCGCATGAGGGGAGGTCTCCGGATTGCAGGGCTTCCCCCCCTAGCCCGAAGCGATCGGCTGCACCACCGCCCGATTCACGCGGATGCAACATATGCGAAAAATCGCACATACGCTTTCCGTTGCGACTCGACGTGTTCGCAGCAACGCGATAATGTCGATGGTGCAGCGCAAAAAACAGGCAATCCCGGCCGGGCAACCAGCCGGGTTTCACGTCTAAAAAGCCGGGAAATGCCGATAATCGGGCGCGCATTCGCAGAGGGAGAATATCCAAGATGGATTCGCTGGTTTCAACCGAATGGCTCGCCAACGAGATGGGCGCTTCGGATCTCCGCATCGTCGATGCGACCAAGTTCCTGCCCGATCATGGCCGCAACGCGCTCGCCGAATATGAAGCGGGCCACATCCCCGGCGCGGTATTCATGGACCTGGAAGAGCTGGTCGACAGCAACGCCGCGATCGAGAACACCCTTCCTCCGGCCGAAAAGTTCGCCAGCCGCATGCAGTCGCTGGGCCTCGGCGATGGCAGCCGCATCGTGCTCTACGACGACAGCCCGCTGAAGTCCTCGGCCCGCGCCTGGTTCATGCTGACCATGTTCGGCGCGCACGCGGTCGCGATCCTCGACGGCGGCATCTCCAAGTGGAAGGCCGAAGGCCGCCCGCTCAAGACCGGCAAGGAAAGCCTGCGTCATCGCCATTTCACCGTGTGGGAAGACCGCAAGAACGTCCGCACCAAGGCGGACATGCTCGCCAACCTGCACAGCAAGGCCGAACAGGTCGTCGACGCCCGCCCGGCTGCGCGCTTCACCGGCGCAGAGGCCGATCCGCGTCCCGGCATCGCCTCGGGCCATATCCCCGGCTCGGTCAACCTGCCGCACAGCGCGCTGTTCAACGCCGATGGCACCTGGAAGACCGGCGATGCGCTCAAGGCCGCGTTCGAAGGCGCCGGCATCGATATCGATAAGCCGATGGTCACCACATGCGGATCGGGCATGACCGCCAGCGTCGTCGCCTTCGGCGCGCACCTGCTCGGCAAGACCGACGTGTCGCTTTATGACGGCAGCTGGGCCGAATGGGGCGCCGATGCCGATGCGCCCAAGGTGACGGGATAATCTTTCCGCCTCTCCCCTTCAGGGGAGAGGGCAACGAGGCTTGGTGAGCGGCACGCGAACCTAGTCGCAGTGGGAGAAGGGCAAGCGTCGGCATCCAGCCGCCGCCCCTCTCCAACTCCGCCTAGCATGCTGCGCATGCAAGGCTGCGTATCCTCTCCCCTGAAGGGGCGAGGACAGGACCGACAGATGCCCAAGCCCCCCTCCTCCCCGCAATCGCCCACCACCCGCCTTGTCACCGGTGGCCGCCGCGCCGAGTGGACGGGGACCGCGGAGCAGCCGGGCGCGGTGGTCAATCCGCCGGTGTGGCGCGCCAGCACGCATCTCTATCCCGATACAGCCGCTCTCAAGTCCGGTCCGCAAACCAATGAGGATGGACGCTTTTTCTACGGTCGCAGGGGTGCGCCGACGCAATGGGCATTGGCGGAGGCGCTGACCCAGCTCGAGCCGCAAGCGTATGGCACGATGCTCTACCCCTCGGGCGTCGCCGCGATCACCGGCGCGCTGCTCAGCGTGCTGTCGCCGGGCGACGTGCTGCTGATGACCGACAGCGCCTATGACCCTTCGCGCAGCTTTGCCGACGGGTTGCTGAAGCGCTTCGGCATCGAGACACGCTATTACGATCCGCTCATAGGGTCCGGAATTTCCAGCCTTGTCTGCGAACGCACCCGCGCCATCCTGATGGAAAGCCCGGGCAGCCTGACCTTCGAAGTGCAGGACGTGCCCGCGATCTGCGCGGCGGCGCGCGCGGCCAATCCGGACATCGCGCTGCTGATCGACAATACTTGGGCGACGGGGCTGTTCCTGCCCGCGCTGGAGCTCGGCGCGGACATGAGCATCATGGCCTGCACGAAGTATATTGTCGGCCATTCGGACGTGATGCTGGGCTCGGTCAGCGCGAGTGAGCGATATTATCCGCGCCTGCGCCAGACCGCGCAAAGCTTGGGCCATGTCGTCTCGCCCGACGATGCCTGGCTCGCGCTGCGCGGCCTGCGCACGCTCGACGGGCGGCTGCGCCAGCACCAGGCCTCGGCGCTGCGCATCGCGCACTGGCTGGCCGAGCAGCCGCAGGTCGCGCGCGTGCTGCACCCCGCGCTGCCCTCCTGCCCAGGCCACGCCATCTGGCAGCGCGATTTCAAGGGGTCGAGCGGGCTTTTCTCCTTCGTGCTGGAAGGCGGCACCGACATGGCGCGTGCGGCGCTGATCGACACGCTGGAGCTGTTCGGCATCGGTTACAGCTGGGGCGGGTTCGAGAGCCTGGCGATCCCGGTCGACCCCGCGCGTTGCCGCAGTGCGACGTCCTGGCCGCCCGCCGGTGACCGCAATGCGCTCGCCGTGCGGCTGCATATCGGGCTGGAAGACCCGGACGATCTGATCGCCGACCTTGCCAAGGGATTGCAGGCCTTTACCATGGCCGCATGACTGCAGGGATCAACGCACTGTTCATGCGCTGGGGCTGGATCGAGCGCCCCGACGACCTGCAATATATCGAGGGCATCCTGGCCGCGATGGTGGCGACCGCCGCGCTGGTCATCGGTTGGGCGCTCAGCCGCCTGATCTATTTGCGCCTTGCCGCCATCTGGGAGCGCCGCGCCGGCTATGAAAGCCAGCTCGCGCGCCGCCGCATCCGCGACATGGTGCGCCGCTTCACCACCGCGATGCTGATCGGCATGGCGCTCAACCTGTACGACTGGAGCCTGATCGCCTCGGTCGTGTTCGGGCTGACGCTGGCGATCTCGCTCGCGCTGTTCGTCAACGATCTCGTGCGCGGCGTGCGCATGCCCGACTGGCTCGGCACGTTCCTCGGCCTCGCCACGCTGATCTCGATCCTCGCGAGCATGTTCGGCGGGCTCGACCCGATCACCACTGCGATGGACCGGGTGGGCTTCAACCTGGGCGCCAAGCGGTTCTCGCTGCTGTGGGTGGTGACGATCGCGATCACGGTGCTGGTGCTCTACACGGCCGCGCGCGTGGTCAACCGGATCGCCGGGCATATCATCGGCAGCAGCGACAGCCTCGATCCGACGCAGAAGCTGCTCGGGCAGAAGATCGCGGGCGTCGTCGTCATCGTGCTCGCCTTTTTCATCGGCATCGACACTTTGGGCATCGATCTGACCGCGCTCAGCTTCTTCTCGGGCGCATTCGGGCTTGCGATCGGCTTCGGGCTGCAGAAGACGATCGGCAACCTGTTCGCCGGCATCATCCTGCTGCTCGACCGTTCGATCAAGCCGGGCGACGTCATCGCGGTGGGCGACAGCTTCGGCTGGGTGAACAAGATCGGCGTGCGCGCGGTCTCGGTCATCACCCGCGACGGCAAGGAGCATCTGATCCCGAACGAGGACCTGATGACCACGCCGGTCGAGAACTGGTCCTATTCGGACCGCAACGTGCGCATGCGCATCCCGCTCGGCGTCAGCTATTCGAGCGACATGCAGCTGGTGCAGGAGCTGCTCTACCGCGCGGTGGACGAGGCCCCGCGCGTGCTCAAGGACCCCGCCCCGCGCATCTGGATGACCGATTTCGGCGACAACTGCGTCAACTGGGAAATCCGCGCCTGGATCGCCGATCCCGAGGGCGGCATGGGCAATATCCGCGGCGACGTGCTGATGCGCGTGTGGACGCTGTTCAAGGAACACGGCATCGAGATCCCGTTCCCGCAGCGCGACTTGTATATCAAGGAGATGCCGGGGATGGCCAAGGCCGCGCCAGAAGACGCAGCGCCTCCACACATCCCCCGCTCAGCCTGAGCCGGTCGAAGGCTGCGCGCTGCCACCCGTCCCAATATTCACGTCATCCTGAACTTGTTTCAGGATCCATCGTGCAGCAAAAAGCCGAAGCCGCTTGGTGACAAATGGACCCTGAAACAAGTTCAGGGTGACGGTATAGGTCGTCAGGAAGGTTGGGCGCGGAGCCTTCGACAAGCTCAGGCTGAGCGGACGTGGGCCGGTATCCGGAAGATCAAGGCTGCTCGGTCACCGTGGGGGTCGAGGCCACCGCTTCGGCAGACAGCACGGGCTTGGCCGCGGCCTTGTCGATCGCGGCGAGCAGGCGGCCGGCTTCGGTGCATGTGCTGGTGCACAGCGCCTCGATGCGCACCAGGTTGCGCCGCGCCTTTTCGACCGCGCCGCGCTGGATCATCGCCTCGCCCTGACCTGCCAGCGCGGCAATATCGTTCGGATCGAGCCGCAGCGCCTCGCGATAATAGCGGATCGCCTTGCCCGGCAGGTTCTGCGCACTCGCGACCTGCGCCAGTGCGATATAGGCGGCGCGGTTGCCCGGATCGACTGCGAGCGCAGCTTCATAGAGGCTGTTGGCGTCGTCGAGCTTGCCAGCCGCCTGCACCTTCGCGCCTTCATCAACCAGCAGCTGCGACGCCGGATTGACCGCATAGCGGACCGGCTGGCCGATCCCGGTGCTGGAAACGGTCGCGAGAACGAGCGACAGGGCAATGGCGGCGGGCGCAAAACGCATGATAGTCTCCCAGGCAGAGCGTAAGGCTATCATGACCGCCGGGCTCTTGTGAAGAAAAAGCCATCGGTGCCGTCATGACGCGGGGTGAGCAGTCGGCCGGCGGCAGGCGCAGGGTCTGATGCGTCGCAAAGCCGTCCATCGGCTCCGATCAGGCGGCCAATCTGCATATCGGGATTGACGATAGTCCAGCCCTCCCGATCGCACAAGCCGCGCGCGGCCTGGCGTGGCCCCTCGTCGGGCAGCAGCGAACAGACAGCATAGACCAAAGCCCCGCCGGGCCGCACCAGCCGCTGGGCGATCTCGATCAGCCGGGCCTGTTCGGCCGCCACGCGCGCGAGCCGGTCGGGGGTGAGCCGCCAGCGCGTTTCGGGATTGCGCCGCCACGTGCCCGATCCGCTGCACGGCGCATCGACCAGCACCAGATCAGCCTGGCCTTCGAACGGAGCGAGCCGCTCCCATTCGCGCTTCGGATCGAGCAGCAGCGGCTCGATCCGGTCGCGCCCGGCGCGCTTCCGGCGCGGCTCCATCGCCTGCAAGCGGTCGCGGCTGGTGTCCGATGCGATGATCCGTGCCTCGGGCAGCAGCGCGGACAGCGCCAGCGTCTTGCCGCCCGCGCCCGCGCACAGGTCGATCACCAGCGCCGGGGCCTGCTCGCCGAGGCACGCCTGGACGATTGCCTGGCTGCCCCAGTCCTGCACGTCGATCGCACCCGCTTGCCAGGGCGCGCTGTCCTCGACAGGCGTGTTGCCCGGCAGCCGCGCGGCACGCGGCAGCGCATCGCTGAATTCGATCTCCGGCCATATGGCGCGAAGTGCATCCGGATCGGTCCGCGCGGGATCGTAGCGCAAGTCAAGCGGCGCGCGGTCGAGCAATGCGGCCTTTTCCGCCTCATCGAACAGCGGCGGCAGCAGCGCCTCGATCCATGCGGGAATAACGCCACCAGAGGCCACCGGCTCATTCTCGGCGAGCGCCGCAGGCCCGTAGGTCGAACCATCGAACAGCTCGGCCAGCGCCGCATCCTCGCGCGCCAGACCGGCCAGCGCAGCGCGGCCGTTCTGGGGCAACTCGCCGAAGCGCCGCACCGCGCGCCACGCCAGGTCGCGCACCGCGCGCCGGTCGCCCGATCCCATATAGCGCCGCTCGCGGAAGAAATTGCGCGCCAGCGTGTCGGCGCTCGCCCCCTGGCCGCGTGCGGCACCGAGGATCGCATCGACCAGATCGATCGCCGCCTGGACGCGGGCCGCCGGGGTCATTCCCCCGCCTCGCGCCGCGCCTTCTCGGCCTCGGCATCGAGCTGGCGGAACAGCGTGTCGAACTCTTCGGAGCCCGGCACCGGCATGCAGATATGCGTTACGCCGTCCCGCCGGAGCGAGGCGACAAAGCCCGTCGCCGCGCGCTCGCATTGCTCGGCGTCGGCGAACAGCTGGTTGACCCGTTCGACCTCGACCCTGCCGGGCTGGCCCGGTACCGACCAGGCCAGGATCAGCATATAGGGGATGAGCTCGATCATCGCCCGTCAGCGGGTCGGATAGTTCGGGGCCTCGCGGGTGATCGTCACATCATGGACGTGGCTTTCGCGCAGGCCCGCATTGGTGATCCGCACGAACTCGGCATTGCGGCGCAGCGCCTCGATCGTGGGCGATCCGGTATAGCCCATCGCCGCCTTGATGCCGCCGACCAGCTGGTGGACGACGTCGCGCGCCGGGCCCTTGAACGGCACCTGGCCCTCGATACCTTCGGGGACGAGCTTCAATTGGTCCTTGATGTCCTGCTGGAAATAGCGGTCGGCGCTGCCGCGCGCCATCGCGCCGACGCTGCCCATGCCGCGATAGCTCTTATAGGCGCGGCCCTGGTACAGGAAGGTCTCGCCCGGAGCTTCTTCGGTGCCTGCGAGCATCGACCCGATCATGATCGTCGACGCGCCGGCGGCGAGCGCCTTGGCCGCATCGCCCGAGGTTCTGAGGCCGCCATCGGCGACGATCGGAATGCCCGACTTGTCGGCCTCTTCCGCCGATTCCATGATCGCGGTGAGCTGCGGCACGCCAACACCCGCGACGACGCGCGTGGTGCAGATCGATCCCGGGCCGATGCCGACCTTGACGCCGTCCGCCCCCGCATCGATCAGCGCCCGCGTGGCACCGGCGGTCGCGACATTGCCCGCGATCACCTGGACATGGTTCGAATATTTCTTGATCGCCTCGACCGCGACCGCGACCATCTTGCTATGGCCATGCGCGGTATCGACCACGATCAGGTCGCATTCGGCATCGATCAGCGCCTTGCTGCGCTCGAGACCCGCCTCGCCCACGGTCGACGCCGCCGCGACGCGCAGTCGGCCTGCTGCATCCTTGGTCGCATCGGGGTTCATCACCGCCTTTTCGATATCCTTGACCGTGATCAGGCCGATGCAGCGATAATCCTTGTCGACCACCAGCAGCTTCTCGATCCGGCGCTGGTGCAGCAGGCGGCGCGCCTCGTCCTGGCCGACATCGGCGGGCACGGTGGCGAGATTCTCCGAGGTCATCAGCTCGCGCACCGGCTGGGCCGGGTTCTCGGCAAAGCGCACATCGCGGTTGGTGAGGATGCCCGCCAGCTTGCCCGAGGGCTCGACCACCGGAATGCCCGAGATCGCGTGCTGGCGCATCAGCGCCTGCGCCTCGGCCAGCGGCGCATCGGGGGTGATGGTGATCGGATTGACCACCATGCCGCTTTCGAAGCGCTTGACCTGGCGCACCGCCGCGATCTGCTCCTCGATGCTCAGGTTGCGGTGGAGCACGCCGATGCCGCCCAGCTGCGCCATGACGATCGCCATGCTCGCTTCGGTCACCGTGTCCATCGCCGAGGACAGCACGGGGATGTTGAGGCGGATGCTGTTGGTCAGCCGTGTGGTCGTGTCCGCTTGGCTGGGCACGATTTCCGACGCTGCCGGGCGCAGCAGAACGTCATCGAAGGTCAGGCCAAGGGGGATGTCCATGCGGGTGCCACTTTCTTTCAGCGAATCTGGTTTCTGGTGGCGGCCCATGTAACCAAGCCGCGCGTCAATCGCCAGTGGTTGCGGGCTTATATTTCGATTCATCGGCAAAATGCCGGGTGAGCTCGACATGCAGATTGGCATCGTCCGCCGCGCCACCCAGCGGCACCTTGTCGGTCAGCTCGTCATCGGGCTGGTGATAGACGGTGGTGAGGAACGCCTGGAGCAGCGCCATGTCGCTGAACGAGCCCCCCGCCATGATCGACTTCACCCCCTTGGCGCCCAGTGCCCAGCCGTCCTGGCGGCGGATGAAGGCATTGGCTTCCTTGTCGGAATCGACCTTGCGGCCAAGATCGGTCGCGATCCTGTCGACAATCTCGTCGAGCCCGTTCTCGCCGCGCCCGACCAGCGCCACCGGGGCCCCTGCAGGAGCGATCGCGACGGTATCGACATTGAGCGCGACCACGATGTCCTTCAAGGGCACCACCGGATGATCGGCGAAATAATAGGCGCCCAGCAGGCCGCGCTCCTCGGCAGTGGTGCCCATGAAATAGACGTCACGCTCCATCGGCGCGCCCCGCGCGAGCCGCTCGGCAACGGTGAGCAGCACCGCCATACCGCTGGCATTGTCGACCGCGCCGTTGCAGATGCGGTCCTCGGCCTCCTCGCTGCGGCAGATGCCGAAATGGTCCCAATGGCCGAGCAGCAGCACCGCGCCCGATCCGGGCTTGCTGCCAGGGATCTTGCCGATGACATTATGGCTATCGAACACGCGCACGCTGGTGCTGGTGGCAAGATCGAGCGTGACAGGCAGCGTCACCGGGGCAAAGTCTGGGCGGGCGGCATCGGCAGCGGTCACCCTGCCTGCGCGCAGCAAGGGTTCGCTGACATCGCTGCGCAGCACGCCACCGATCGGCGCGCTGACATCGTCGCTGGCGAGCCGCATCGATCCGTTGGCGAGCTGGGCGCGCAGCCCGGCCCAGGGTGCACCATCGGGCGCGGTGATCAGCACCGCCGCAGCGCCTGCCTGGGCGAGCAGCTTCTGGCGATCGCGCAGCCCCGGCAGCTTGACCGCGCCCTCGAACTTGGGTTCGGCCGACAGCATCAGCACGATCCGCCCCTTCACATCGGCATTGAGCTTGCCGTCCGCGCCGACGCCATAGCCGACGAACAGCGGCTCTCCGGTCGCCCGGTCGGTCGGGTTGCGCCCCGAAAGCGCCACGCCGTCCTCGGCAAGCTTGAGCGGCTTGCCGCGCACGGTGGCACTCACCGCCTGGGCATAGGGCTTGCGCTCGACCAGCGGCACCGGCTGGAACCAGGGATGCGTCGCATCATTGGTGCCCGAAACCAGGCCATAGCTCGCCCAGGTCTTCGCGAGATAATCGAGCGTCTTCGTCTCGCCCGCCGAACCGGGGCCGCGCCCTTCGAATTCGTCGCTCGCCAGCTTTGCGATATGGGCGCGGACCTCGCTCTCGCTGATCGGTGCGGGCTTGTCCTGAGCCTGGGCAGCGATGGGAAGGATCGAAGCCGCAAGGGCAAGGGCGGTCAGGGCGCGGTGCCGGAAGGTCTTTGTCATCCGCGGGTCATGGCGCAAAGCGCGCGGCTCGTGCAATATGGCCGCACACCGCCCCCGCATAATCCGGACGCCTGTTGCAAAAATGCCCCGCACCCGCCTGTCGATCTGCCAGCGCAAGCAGCGCTTTGCGAGCGAGGAAGAGGCCATGCGCGCGGCGATCGCAGCGACGATCGATCTCAGGCCCTATCGATGCGATCGCTGCGGGCGCTATCACCTGACCAGCAGGCTTAAGGGCAAGCGCCGCCTGCCCTTGGCGTAAAGGCGGGGGCCGGCGCGCGGCCAGCCCCCTGCCCCGTTCATTCGCCTGCGATCTTGAGCCCGGTGAAATGCGCCAGGAACGCGTAGATGTCCGACGATTCCTCGATGATCTTGTCGGTCGGCTTGCCCGAACCATGGCCCGCACGCGTCTCGATGCGGATCAGGTGCGGCTTGTCGCCGGCTTCGGTCGCCTGCAGCTTCGCGGTGTACTTGAAGCTGTGCCCCGGCACCACGCGGTCGTCGGTATCCGCCGTCGAGACGATCACTGCCGGATAATCGGCTTTGCGGATCGTGTGATAGGGCGAATATTTGATCAGCGTCTTGAAGTCCGCTTCCTTCGACGGATAGCCATAATCATCGACCCAGTAGCGCCCGGCGGTGAAGCGGTCGAAGCGCAGCATGTCCATCACGCCGACCGCCGCATTGGCCGCGGCAAACAGATCGGGCCGCTGGTTGACCACTGCGCCGACCAGCAGGCCGCCGTTCGATCCGCCCTGGATGGCAAGCTGATCCCTGCCGGTCACGCCTTCCTTGATCAGGAATTCACCCGCGGCGATGAAATCGTCGAACACATTCTGCTTGTTGGCGAGGCGACCGGCATCGTGCCACGCCTTGCCATATTCGCCACCGCCGCGAATGTTGGCCTGAACGAACACGCCGCCCTGTTCTAGCCAGGCGAGCCGGGTCGGCGAGAAGCCCGGCGTCAGCGAGATGTTGAATCCGCCATAGCCATAGAGCAGCGTCGGCGCGGGACCGGTCACGCTCTTCTTCTTCACGATGAACATCGGCACCTTGGTGCCGTCCTTGCTGGCGTAGAAGCGCTGCTCGACGACATAATCATCGGGGTTGAACGCCAGCTTCGGCTCGGCCCAGGGCGTCACCGCGCCCGAGACCAGGTCATAGCGATAGATGGTCGTCGGGCGATTGAAGCTCGAATAGGAGAAGAAGGTCTCCTTCGAATCCAGATCGCCCTGGAAGCCGCCGACCGAACCGATGCCGGGCAGCGGCAGATCGCCCGCCGGCTTTCCACTGAGGTCGAACAGCTTCACGACGTCATGCGCGTCCTTGAGATAATTGACCAGCAGCTTGCCGCCGATCACCGACGCGCCGTCGATCACCGCCTCGCCTTCAGGCACTACGGTCTGGATGCTGCTTTCATCGCCCGTCACCGGCATGGCCACCAGCTTGAGCCGCGGCGCATCCTTGTTGGTGACGAAATAGATCTTGTCGCCCGCCATTCCGGCCATCTGCCAGTCGTTCTTGAGCTCGGGCACCAGCACGCGGCGCTTGGCCGGGTTGGCGACATCGATCATGGTGAGACGATAGCGCTCGTCGGTGCCCGAGGACGAGGTGACGAGCAGGAAGCTGCCGTCATCCGACAGTTCGGCGACATGGTTGAGCTTGGGCTCGTCTGGCGTTGCATAGATCAGCGGATCGGCGCTCTGCGGCGTGCCGAGCGCGTGATAGCGGATTTCCTGGTTGGTGTTGAGCGACTGGAACTCGCCTGCCTTGTCAGGCTCGGGGAAGCGAGAATAATAGAAGCCCTTGCCTGCCTTGTCCCATTCGAGGCTGGAGAATTTCACCCATTTGACCTCGTCCTCGAGCACCTTGCCGGTGGCGACGTCGAGCACCTTCACCGTGCGCCAGTCGCTGCCGCCGTCCTGGATCGAGTAGATCAGCTTGCTGCCATCGTCGCTCGGCACCCAGGCGTCGAGCGCGGTGGCGCCGTCCTTGGCCCATGCATTGGGATCGATCAGCACGCGCTCGGCTGCGGTGGCGCTGTCCTTGACGTACAGCACCGACTGGTTCTGCAGCCCCGAATTGCGCGTGAAGAAATAGCGACCGCCCTTCTCGCGCGGCACGCCGGTGCGCGCGAAATCATAGAGCGCGCGCATCCGCTTGGCGAGCGCGGCGCGGCCCGGCAGCGTCTCGAGATAGGCATCGGTGACCTTGTTCTGCGCCTCGACCCAGGCGGCGACCTTGGGGTCGACGCGGACATCGTTCTCGAGCCAGCGATAGGGGTCTTCCACCTTCACGCCGAACTGCTCTTCCACCGTGTCGACCTTTTCGGTCACCGGATAGGCGATGGGCGCGTCCTTGGCGGAGGCGGGCACGGCAAGGGTCATGGCGACGGTTCCCAGCAAGGCAGCAAATATGGCGCGGTTGCGCATGTGGCAATCCTCTTAGATTGTTGATTGGAAAAACGAAAACAGGCCGCGAACTTAGCATTCGCGGCCTGTCTGGCAATCCGGTTTCGTGTGATACTGTTACGCGTCGGCGTAATCGTCCTCGGTCATGACCGGGCCCGAATCCTGACCCTTGGCGCTGGTGTCGCGGTCGACCAGTTCGATGATCGCCATCGGCGCGGCGTCAGAGGCGCGGAAACCGGCCTTGAGCACACGGGTATAGCCACCGGCGCGGTCGGCATAGCGGGGTGCCAGCGTGTCGAACAGCTTGACCAGCTGGGCATCGTCCATCAGGCGAGCCATGGCGAGACGACGGTTGGAAAGGCCGCCACGCTTGGCCAGCGTGATCAGTTTTTCGACATAGGGACGCAGTTCACGCGCCTTGGGCAGCGTGGTCTTGATCTGCTCGTGCTTGATCAGCGAGGCTGCCATGTTGCGCAGCATCGCGATACGATGGGCGCTGGTCCGCTGCAGCTTGCGCTTGCCTACTCCGTGACGCATTTCTTTTACTCCGTTCGTAAGGGGGCCGTTTCAGGTACCCCGGTCCTGGCAAATCAGGGTCTTGCCTTTAACCCATAAGCCCTCTCCCCTTCAGGGGGGAGGGAGGAGCCGCAACGCGGCGGAGGGAGGGGGGAAATCGCCAACGCTGGCGCAGGCCCCTCTCCCAACCCTCTCCCGTGACGGGGAGAGGGCGATCTCGGCTTAGCCCAGCAGTTCCTGTTCCAGCTTCTTGGCCATTTCCTCGATGTTCTCGGGCGGCCAGCCGGGGATGTCCATGCCGAGGCGCAGACCCATGCTGGACAGCACTTCCTTGATTTCGTTCAGCGACTTGCGACCGAAATTCGGGGTACGCAGCATCTCGGCTTCGGTCTTCTGGACCAGATCGCCGATATAGATGATGTTGTCGTTCTTGAGGCAGTTGGCCGAACGCACCGACAGTTCCAGCTCGTCCACCTTCTTGAGCAGATAGCGGTTGATCTGGTTGGCATCGCCCTCTTCCGGAGCGGCCTGGCTGACCGAACCGGTGGTGGCGGTGGCAATGCTGTCTTCGAAGTGAACGAACAGCGCCAGCTGGTCCTGCAGGATGCGCGCAGCATAGGCGACGGCATCTTCGGGCGTCACGGTGCCATCGGTCTCGATGGTCAGCGACAGGCGGTCATAGTCCAGCTCCTGGCCGACGCGGGTGTTTTCCACCTTGTACGACACCTGACGGATCGGCGAGAACAGCGAGTCGACCGGGATCAGGCCGATCGGCGCATCGACCGGACGGTTGGCGACGGCGGGGACATAGCCCTTGCCGGTGTCGCAGGTCAGTTCGATGTTCAGCGTCGCACCATCGTCGAGATGGCAGATCACCAGATCCTTGTTCATCACCTCGATATCGCCCGAAACGGCGATGTCGCCCGCCTTCACCTGGGCCGGACCGGTGGCCGAAAGCTGGAGGCGCTTGGGGCCTTCGCCTTCCATCTTCAGCGCGATCTGCTTCACGTTGAGGACGATGTCGGTCACGTCTTCGCGCACGCCGGCGAGCGAGGAGAACTCGTGCAGCGCGTTTTCGATCTTGATCGAGGTGATCGCGGCGCCCTGCAGCGACGACAGCAGCACGCGGCGCAGCGCGTTGCCCAGCGTCAGGCCGAAGCCGCGCTCGAGAGGTTCTGCAACAAAGGTTGCCTTGCGCTTGGGATCGCCGCCGCTCTTGACTTCAAGACCGTTCGGCTTCTTCAGTTCCTGCCAGTTCTTGATGTTGACAGTCATGGACTTCCCCTGAGTGTTGGGCGGGGGCGACGCTCATATGTCGCGCTTGGGAGCCCCGGCCGGAAATTGTTTGGGTGGCGCGTCCGCCACCCCGAACGACAGCCTGGGTGTCAGACGCGACGCCGCTTGGACGGACGAACCCCATTGTGGGGGATCGGCGTCACATCGCGGATAGAGGTGATGGTGAAGCCCACCGCCTGCAGCGCACGAAGCGCCGATTCACGGCCCGAACCGGGGCCCTTGACTTCGACTTCGAGCGTGCGGACGCCGTGCTCGGCTGCCTTGCGGCCCGCGTCTTCCGCACAGACCTGTGCGGCATACGGGGTCGACTTGCGGCTGCCCTTGAAGCCCATCATGCCGGCCGAGGACCAGCTGATCGCATTGCCCTGGGCGTCGGTGATGGTGATCATGGTGTTGTTGAAGCTGGCGTTGACATGAGCAATGCCGGCCGAAATGTTCTTGCGTTCGCGCTTTTTGAGCCTCTGCGGTTCGCGTGCCATATATAATATCCTGGAATAAGGGGATTGCGGGAAAAGAAAACAAGGGCGGGACGCTTAAGGCGCCCCGGCGGCCTTATTTCTTCTTGCCGGCGATCGGCTTGGCCTTGCCCTTGCGGGTGCGCGCATTGGTGTGCGTGCGCTGGCCACGAACCGGCAGGCCCTTGCGATGACGCAGGCCGCGATAGCAGGCCAGGTCCATCAGACGCTTGATGTTCATCGCGGTCTGGCGACGCAGGTCACCTTCCACGGTGTGATCGGCGTCGATCGTTTCGCGGATCTGCAGCACCTCGGCATCGCTCAGGTCCTGAACGCGGCGGGTGTGGTCGATGCCCAGCTTGTCGGCGATTTCCAGTGCCTTGGCGGGGCCAATTCCATGGATATAGGTCAGCGCGATGATAACGCGCTTGTTGGTGGGGATGTTCACCCCGGCGATACGTGCCACTTATTAAGTCTCCTGCTCCACAGGGCGCGGCACCTGCCAGCACCCCATCTCAACGCTTCAAAACCACAAAGCGCAAAAATCGCAGGCCTCGCATTTGGAACGATGCAAAGCCTGTTTTTAAGCCGCTCAATGAAAATGAAAGCCGCGCATAGGCGGAGTCGCCCATGCTGTCAAGCACGCGACAAGACAAAAGCGGAGCAAGGCGCGACAAAGTGTTTGCGCCCGCTGTCACACCCGCGTCATACTCGCTGCCACGGCTGCGCGCAAGCGGCACGCGGCATCTGCAGGGCCAGGGGGGCTGCATGACCGACGAGACGCCAGAACCTGTCGCAAGCCAGGCCGCCACGCCCTTCACCCTCACCGGCGTCAGCATCGATCCAGGCACCTCGGCGACCATCGCCATCCCGGTGAGCAACACCGCGACCGGGCTGCCTGCCAGCCTCTATGTCCGTGTATTGCACGGCAGCAGGCCTGGCCCGTGCATCTTCGTTTCCGCCGCGATCCATGGCGACGAGATCATCGGCACCGCAGTGATCCAGCGCGTGCTTGCCAAGCTCGACGCGGCGACCATGGCGGGAACGGTGCTGTTCCTGCCCGTGGTCAACATCTTCGGCTTCCAGCAGCACAGCCGCTATCTGCCCGACCGGCGCGATCTCAACCGCTCCTTCCCCGGCAGCGCGAAGGGATCGCTCGCCGCGCAGCTCGCCAACAAGTTCCTGAAAGAGGTGATCTGCCACTGCTCGCTCGGCATCGACATCCACAGCGCCGCCGTCCACCGCTACAACCTGCCGCAGATCCGCATCGCGCCAGACAACGAGCGGTTGCGCGAGCTCGCGATGCTGTTCGGCGCGCATGCGGTGATCGAGAGCCCGCTGCGCCCCGGCAGCTTGCGCGACATCGCGCGCGGCGAAGGCGTCGACATGCTGCTGATGGAGGCGGGCGAGGCGCTGCGCTTTGACGAGCTGTCGGTGCGCTGCGGCGTCAACGGCGTGCTCAACGTCATGGCGCATCTCGGCATGATCCAGCCGCATCCGGAGGCAACCAGCATCACCCTCCCCGCCCGCTGCCGCCGCGCCATCTGGGTCCGCGCACCGCGCGGTGGCCTGTGCACGCTCCAGCAGAAATCGGGCGACGCGGTGAAGAAGGGCGAGGTCATCGGCCGCGTCTCGGGCATCTTCGGCGACGACGCCATGGAATTCCGCGCTCCGATCGACGGCATGATCATCGGCCACGCGGTGCTGCCCGTCGTCAACCAGGGCGACGCGCTGGTGCATATCGCCGAGGTGATGCGCTTTGGGGATGTCGAGCAGAGGGTCGATCAGATTACCGAGGCGCTGCTGAACGACCGGCTGCTGGATGAGGATGAGTTGATTTGAGGGGCGACAGTTGTAAAGGGCAGCACCTGTGATAAAGTACTGGCAATTTAGGACGACCCATGGCCCAGAACTCCGCCATTGAATGGACCGACCTCACCTGGAACCCGGTTGTCGGCTGCTCAATTGCAAGTTCCGGCTGCAAGAACTGCTACGCTATGCGCATGGCGGCACGGCTCCAGGCAATGGGCCACGAGAAATATCAAAACCTCACATCCGGCTCTAAGCGCGGAGCAGTCTGGACAGGCGCTGTTCGCAGCCATGAGCCGTCTCTGAGCATTCCCTACAGCTGGAAAAAGCCCCGCCGGGTATTTGTCAATTCGATGTCCGACCTTTTCCATCCCGACGTCGACATCGATTTCATTGAAAGAATATGGCATGTGATGGGAAACACGCCGCAGCATCATTACCAGATTCTAACGAAGCGCCCGGAGCGGATGCAGCTTCTTTTGAATACAATTGCACCAACGCCATTGAAGAATGTTTGGCTAGGAACCAGTATCGAAGATAGAAATGTAATTGATCGGATCGATTTTCTAAAGAAAACTCCTGCTTCTGTCAGATTTATATCTTTTGAACCACTCATCGGAGATGTTGGTCTGGTAGATTTGACAGGCATTCACTGGGCAATAGTCGGTGGCGAGAGCGGCCCGCACGCGAGACCAATGCATCAAGAATGGGTTGAGGCTATCTTGGATCAATGCCTGGATCATGGGACAGCATTTTTCTTTAAACAGTGGGGCGGTGTGAACAAAAAGCGTACCGGTAGAATTCTCAGGGGTCAGACCTTCGACGAGATGCCGGAGTATATTTTTTAACAACAAAATCAACGCCACGCTTAATTAGCGGAATCGCAGGCTTGTTGTTCGAAAAGCAATACAGCTCAAAGAATTCTCGCCCATTCACCAAAAGCGGAATGGGTTCGGAGACATAAGCAAATATCTGGCCAAACCTCTCTCGCGCAAACAAGGCAATTTCATTTCCCGATGCGGTTCGTGTTGCATTGACTGTATCATCGCTTCCAAATAATTCACCTTGCTTTGGCTGCGCGCGGTAGAATCTTTTCTCCCAATCTGAACAACCAAAAATTCTCGTCAAACTAGATCGCTTGTCATCATCAAGCCCAGATGCCTCATTGGCTAGCTGTTGTATTACAGCCTTCCTAGGAAAAAGGTACCAGACATCTACTCGCTTAGTACCTGCTAACATTTCTAATGTGGCAAAGCCGACACTCATTCCATATGGGTCCAAAAAAACTACTGCGCGCTGTCTCCCCTGATCTCGATGACCCACCCAAGGAGGGTTATTAAATAACTTGCACAGCTCATCGTTGGCGTCACCACTTCGCACAATGACGTGGCGATCATATTCAGCACCAAGCCCCTGGAGAACTTTGACACGAGTTGGACGCTGCTCGGAAAACCAATAATGCGAGAAGTGAGGCGTGACCGCTAAAGCTCTCCTCGCACTCCCCGCAAGCACCTCATCGACTTCTTCGATCGGCGCAGCCTCAAATAGCCCGCCAGTCAGCACGCGAGCGTGACGCTCACCAGTGCCCGCGAAAGCATCAATGTACCATGTAACAAAGTTTTGGTTTTTGAGAGCGTTTTGATAGAAATTCAGATAATCAGAGATAGCGTCTAGCTTAATCTCTGTCCATGGCCCACCAAAGGAATGCTTAGGCGTACCTGACATTGATCGGCCCCTTAGCCCCAAAAGCAACGTTTAATGGCTTTGACCTTACCTCCTTAATAGAAGTTTGCAATTCACAATTCATCAAGATTGGAGAGATCATCAGCCGAGTTCAGAGGCTAAGGGAGACCCCATAGGCGAACACAGATAGCCTTGAAACTAAAAACCAAATAGGTTATTAACTACCCCGCCGCCGCACCAAATCTGCCCGGTGCGGGATCGCGGCACAGGCCTCTCGCATATGCCGGGGGTTGGCGGGTCGGGGGATGGGGGCTTTCGCGAGGCATCCGTCCAGGGACCGAACGCAAGAGGCAGTCGGTCAGCGCGCGGGGCGCCTTCCTCCCCCGTGCAATGCCGCCGAAAGCGCAAGATGGAAGGCAGTGTCTGGCGGAGCGAGGCTGTGAATCGACCGCCGCATGAGCCGCCGCTCATCCCTCCGGCCCCAGGCCGGATCACCCGGCCCGCCCCCTTGCGCGCATTCCGCCCGCAGAGCGCCGGATTGTATCTGCAAATCCAACATTGTGTAACGGCTGAGGTCCGCGCGGGGCCTTCGACAGGCTCAGGCTGAGCGAGCCTGGGTGCGGCTTGCCGAGCGATGGCAATCATGCACCTGAACTCTGAAAATCCTCCCCGAGCTTGTCTCGGGGAGGGGGACCGCTGGCCGAAGGTCAGCGGTGGAGGGGAAGCGGGGACGTGAAAAGGGCGCGCGTTTTTCTATCCCGCTGCCCCTCCACCACCCGCTGCGCGGGCGGTCCCCCTCCCCCAGCAAGCTGGGGGAGGATTTGAAATGGCCTGGCCCCAGCAAGCTGAGGGAGGATTTTTACAACGCGGGGCCGCTACATTACCGCTCGATCACGTCCATCGGATCGTCATCCCCCTCGTCCGCGAGTTCGCCGAGCGGGCTTTCCTCGTCGTCGTCGTTGCGCTCACCGGCGAAGGCGTCGGTGTCGATCCGGCCCGAGCTCACCATCTGTTCCATGCGGTCGACCAGGTCGGGCTCGTCGAGCGGCATGACGCTGATGCCGCTGGCCACCTTCTCGCTGTCCTCGCTGGGGTCGTCCTCGCGGTGCAGCGCCTGATCGGCAACATCGTTTGCCTGCGGCTTGTCGCGCTGCGACTGGTTGATCGTGCCGAAACCGTTATCGTCGGGGATAGGAGCCATGGGGAAATTCCTTCGTGCTGGGTCTGCCCAACACTACCCGCGCGGGGGTCGAAGCGTTCCGGTGGAGGCGGGCTCGATGCAAAAGCCCTCCCCCTCGATGGGGGAGGGAATGGTGCGCTCTGCCCCTCCCCGTAGGAAGGACGTTCACCCGATCAGCGGCACGTGCGGCGCGCAGTCCTTCGGGATCAGCCCGGTGAGGCGGGGGTCATCGAGCAGTTCGATCTCGCGCCCCGTCGCCGCGAAGCCCTGCGCGATATAGAAGCCGAGCGCGCGCGGATCGTCGAGCGTGCAGGTGTGCACCCAGACACGCTCGATCCCCGCGCGCCATGCCAGCGACAGCGCCTGGCCCATCAGCCAGCCGCCAAAGCCCTGTCCGGTGAGCTGCGGGATCAGGCCGAAAAAGGCGATCTCGCATTGGGCGGCCTCGCGGAAATCGAGCTCGAGCAGCCCGATCTCGATGCCCTTGGGATCGAGCACCGCGAAGATCTCGACCGCCGGGTCGGTGAGGATCGCCGCCAGCGCGGCATCGGCCATCACCAGGCGCGAGAACCACAGCCAGGGCTCGCCGACGCGGCGATAGAGCGTGCGATACTTGTCATTGTCCGGCGCCTTCCAGCGCTTCAGCCGCAGCGGAACCGGCCGCACCGGGCGCGGCCCCGGCCGGTTGCGCATTTCCAGATGCGTGACGATCGTGGCGATCTGCCCGCGCTCGACGGGAAGGAAGCGCGAGCTCATGCCCGGCCCGCCTGGCACGCAGGCGGGCCGGAAAACGGATCAGAGCTCGGGCTCTTCATCACCACCCGAATCGTCCTCGCCGCCCGAATCGTCTTCCTCCGGCTCGTCCTCGGGTTCATCGGCTTCCTCTTCCTCAGGCTCGTCCGCCTCATCCTCGGCCTCGTCGGGTTCATCGGCTTCGTCTTCTGCCTCATCGGCCTGTTCTTCGGCTTCCTCGGATTCCTCCGCCGACTCCTCTTCGGACGACTCCTCGCTGACTTCCTCTGAGTTTTCCTCGGACGATTCCTCGGTCACCTCTTCGGAGGTCTCCTCGTAGCTCGACTCTTCCGACGTGATTTCGCTGACATAGCTTTCCGACGTCACCGTTTCCTCGATGATCGTCTCGCTATAGGTGTATTCCTCGACAATGACCGTGCTATATTCCTCGTAATAGCTGGCGTAGCTGAAGGTCGGGGTCGAATAGCTGCTCCACGCGGCGATGGTCGCCAGGTCGATCGCCGCTTCGAACAGATCGAGCGTGATCTGCGCGGCAGAGCTGTAGCGCTGGCCGCCGCGGTTGCCGCCGAACTGGAAGGCGCTGTCTCCCTTTTTCAGAAAATAGAGCACGTGCGTGTCGACATCGATCGGCTTGAGCACCCGCTTGCCGCGCACGTCGGTGATGATGTCTCCGGGCACGATCTTGTTCTTTGCGGCAATGCCCTTCGGATCGGTCGAGATGACCAGCACGCCATTCACCCGGGGCTTGATGCCGAACTGCGAGCGCACCGCCGGGGTCAGCTCCATCAGCGTTGCGTCGATGGCGCGCGAGACATAGGGCTTGGGCAGCTTGGCCGCCTGGGCAGCGGCGGGCGGTGCGGCTGCCACCGATATGACCGGCGCGCCAAACGCGAGCACGGCAAGGCCTACGCCGCACAGCAGCGTCTTGCGCGAAAAGCCGCGCGATCCAGACTTGTTCATGAATTCCCCCAATCAGGACCGGCGATGCGGGGGATCGATTTTCCGGACCCGCAGCCCCCTGCGAGTCGGCCCCGCGCCGGCGCGGCGACGTTGCACCAATGTCGCGTCCGAATCCAGCGGGAGTGCGTGCATTGCTGACAGGATTGTCAGCGGAAGACGCAGTTCACGCCCGACCAGAGGTTGGTCACTTTTGCCTTGGCGCCGGTGCCGTCGAGAATGCCCGAAAGGCCCGCGGCATTGAATTCGGTGCCGAGCGTGGTCTGCTCGATCTTCGCGTCATAGACATCGAGCAGTTGCGCGCGGGTCGAACCGATGCCGATACCGCTGATCGTGGTGAGCTTGGGCACGGGCTTGCCGTCCCTGCCCTTCGCCGCAGGACTGTCCGCCGCATCGAGTGCCCAGCCAGCAAAGAGCCCGTCGAGCGCATAGAGCGTCAGCCCGTCCTTCCAGCTGAGATAGGCGAGCGGCCCTGCCCCGCATTCCTCGGCGCGGCCGGCCTCGGCGGGGCCCTTGAGCTTTTCGGTAACCAGCTTGAGCTGATCGAGCGGCACGCCGAACGCAAGCGGACGGGTCGCGCCGCTATCGGGATCGACCAGGCGCAGCCCCTCGCCATCGAGGCTCATGACCGGCGGATGCTGCGCAGCGCCCGCCTCTGCAGCGATACCGCCTTGAGCCAGGTCGATCTGCGGATGGCCCGGCGGCAGCTCGATCCCGGCATGCGGGTCGCCCTCGGCCGGTTTCTCCGCCGGTTGCTGGCACGCGGCAAGCAGAGCGGTGACAAGAACGGCGGTGGCGAGGCGGTGCGGCCTCAGGCTGCGGATTGGCTTGGTCATGGGGGCGATGATTACGCCAGCCATCGCCCAGCGCAAGGCGGCATTTGCGCCGCCCGCGCCCGGACGGTCCTCAGCCGCTGGAGAGCATCAAGGCCGGCTTGTCGTCGCCGCTCGCGATCTTTGGCGCGATGACCTTGCTCTTGTGGCGGAACTGGCCGTCGACATGACCGCCCTGTTCGATCGTGATCGTCTCGTAGCTGACATCGCCGGTAACATTGGCGGTGGCGGTGATGACGAGATCGCGCGCGTCGACTGATCCGTCGACAGTGCCCGCCAGCCGCGCGGATTCAGCGGTGATCGCGCCATGGATGCTGCTAGCTTCGCCCTGCACCAGCGAGGCGCAGGATATGTCGCCTTCCACCCGGCCATCGACATGCAGATCGACCTTGGCCGAGATATTGCCGGTGATCACGACATCCGCGCCGATGACCGAGAAGGTGGAATGTCCGACCATGCTGCTTCCTGACCTGTTCGAGCGGGGGTTATCGGGCGGCGTCGTCGGTCCGCTGTTCGGCGACGGCTTGGATCTTGAGAACATCGCGATTGGCCTCCAGAAACGGGCGCGGGTTCATGGCGCGGTCATTGTGGCGCACCTCGAAATGCAGGTGCGTGCCGGTGGAACGACCGGTGCTGCCCATGCCGCCCAGCCGCTCGCCCTTGTCGACCTTCTGGCCGACCCGCACGCCGATAGACGACATGTGCGCATAGCGGGTGACCAGGCCGTTGCCGTGCGCCACTTCGACGCAATTGCCATAGCCCGATTTCACGCCGGCGAAAACGATCTTGCCCTGCGCTGCGGCGAGGATCGGCGATCCGGGCGCGCCCTTGAAGTCGATGCCGCTGTGCAAGGCGGCGGCGCCGGTGAACGGGTCACGGCGATAGCCGAAACCGCTGGTGATCGCGGGGGCCACAGCGGGCGTGCCCGACGGGATGGCGACGAGGCCGCGCTCCAGCGCGTCCATGCGCGCGAGCGTCTGGCCCAGAGTGGTGAAACGCGGATCGAGCCGGGCATTGCCCGAGCCCTTGAACGGAATGAACGGACCACCCTGTGCGCTGGCGCTGGCCCGGGCGACGGTCTCGGGGTTGAGGCCGAACTTGCGGATCGCCTGTTCGGCATTGCGCGCACGGACGGTGGCGGCGCGGGTAAGCTGTTCGACGAACGCGATCTGGCGCGCTTCCATACGGGCGAGCCCGGCAGCTTCGGGCACCATCGCGCTGATCTTGCGCGCGGTCTGCGCGGCCTCGTCGCTGCTGCCCTTGTCCATCGCACCCACCACCGCGCTGGCATCCTCGCCGACGGCCTGTTCGCCGATATAGCTGGTGACGATATCCTCCAAAAACGCCTGGCGCTTTTCGAGGTCCTTGGCGACATCCTCGACCGAGGAGCGATAGGCCTTGACCCGGCTCGCCGAGCTTTCGATCTCCGCCTGGCGCTGCACCAGTGCCATGCGCTCCATGCTGATGCTGTACTGGCTTACCAGCATCGCGAGCGTGACGACCAGCCACAACAGCAACGCTGCGACAACGGCCCCGGCGACCGTCATCTGCAGGCGTGCGGACACCTTGACGAATTTGATCTGTCCCTGTGACCGCATGAAAAATTCGCGATCAGGGAACCATAGCGCAAGCGCGTCCGTTACGCGCTTGCGCATTGTTAGAATGCGCATGCGACCCGTTCGACCCTTAAATTTAACCCCGCAGCGCCGCTAGCAAAGGGTCTGACGGATAGCGAATCGACTCCTCCGGCTTTGCCACGAATCGGACGAGTCGTGCGATGAGTTGCAACCTGGCGTGATTTTTCCGCAATTTTCCTGTCATTCCCCGTGCCAGAATCGTCTCAGCAAACGGTTGCGAGTCGTTTTTTTCCTATATTTGCGACGAACCGAGTCGCGGCTTGGAACCTTTCGCCCTGGCTGTTACACGCCGCAGCCATGATTCAAGCCGTTGCCAGCACCGCCAGCCCCTCGCCTCAGGACGTGATCGCCGCCTGCTGCTCCACCGCGCGTGATGCCGCAAAGCAGCTGCGCAGCCTGCCGGACCCTGCCAAGGCCGATGCGCTGCGCGCCGCCGCAGCCGCGCTGCGCGAAGGCGCCGCTGACATCCTCGCCGCCAATGCGCGCGACATGGCAGCGGGCGAAGCGCGCGGGCTTTCAGGCGCGATGCTCGACCGGCTGAAGCTCGACGAGGCGAGGCTCGCGGCGATTGCGAACAGCGTCGAGGCGGTCGCCGCCCTGCCCGATCCGGTCGGCGAGGAGATCGACCGGCGCACCGCGCCTGCCGGCATGACGCTGCGCCGGGTGCGCGTACCCATCGGCGTGATCGGCATCATCTATGAGAGCCGCCCCAATGTGACCGTCGATGCTGCGGTGCTGTGCGTGCGATCGGGCAATGCCGCGATCCTGCGCGGCGGCAGCGAGGCGATGCACAGCAACCGCGCGCTGCACGCCAGCCTGGCGCGTGGCCTTGCCTCGGCGGGCCTGCCCGAAGGCGCGGTACAGCTGGTGCCGACCCAGGACCGCGAGGCTGTCGGCGCGATGCTCGCTGCGGCGGGCGGCATCGACCTCATCATCCCGCGCGGCGGCAAGTCGCTGGTGGCGCGCGTCCAGGCCGATGCGCGCGTTCCCGTGCTCGCGCACCTCGACGGCATCTGCCACAGCTTCGTCCATGCCAGCGCCGACCCCGAGATGGCCCAATCGATCGCGCTCAACGCCAAGCTGCGCCGCACCGGGGTGTGCGGGGCGATGGAGACGCTGCTGATCGATCAGGACTATCCGCATGCCGCCCCTCTTCTTGCCGCGCTTGCCGATGCCGGATGCGAATTGCGCGGCGACGACATGACGATGGAGCTGGAACCACGCGCGGTCTCGGCGAGCGACGAGGACTGGGATACCGAATATCTCGACGCGATCCTGTCGGTCGCGTTCGTCGAGGGGCTGGACGGCGCGCTGGAGCATATCGCGCGGCACAGCTCGGGCCATACCGATGCGATCATCGCCAGCGACATGGCCGCCACCACGCGCTTCCAGGCCGAGGTCGATAGTGCGATCGTGATGGTCAACGCTTCGAGCCAGTTTGCCGATGGCGGCGAATTCGGCCTCGGTGCAGAAATCGGCATCGCCACCGGGCGGCTGCATGCGCGCGGCCCGGTCGCGCTTGAGGGGCTGACCACGTACAAATGGCTGGTCGATGGCGAGGGCCATATCCGCGCCTGAGACGCGGTTGCTGCACCCACGTATACAATGTATACATGCGCAATGAGCAAGTCGCAGATCATCACCGCCCGGATCGATCCCGAGGTCATGGACCTGGTGGATCGTGTTGCGAAAGCGCGGGGCCGCAGCCGCTCGTGGCTCGCCGCGCGCGCGATCGAGAAGATGGTGCGCGCCGAGGTGGCCATGATGGACTTCATCCAGCAGGGCGAGGACGATATCGCCGCCGGCCGCTTCCTCACGCAGGAGCAGATGGAAGAGTGGGTCGCCAACTTGCGCTCCGAAGCCAAGGCCAAGATTGCCGAGCAGGACGCCAAAGCCCAGCAAGAGCAAGATAAAGCTGCGTGATGCGCGTCACCTGGTCGCTGCGCGCGCAGGACGACTTCGATATCATCTACCGGCAGGCGCTCGACGATGACGCCCGATATGCGCTGAATTTGGTTAGCGCGCTTGAAAAGGCCATCGCCCGCTTGCCCGAATTCCCTCAAATCGGCGCGCCGGTCGGATCGGCCGATCACCGCAAATGGCGTCTGGGACGAACGCCGTTCCTGATCATTTATCGCGCAGGCGATCATGGCTTGCACATCCTGCGCGTCCTTCACGAGCGCCAGGACTGGAGTATCGAAGCATGAAGGGCCGTCCTGTCCGCACCGGCCTGATGGGCGGATCGTTCAACCCGGCGCATCGCGGGCACCGGGCGATCAGCCTGTTCGCGATGGAGGCCTTGGGGCTCGACGAAATCTGGTGGCTGGTGAGCCCGGGCAATCCGCTCAAGGACGGTGCGGCCGACATGGCGCCGTTCAAGGCGCGGCTCGCCTCGGCGCGCGGCATGACGCGGCGCTCCCGGATTCGCGCGACCGGAATCGAGACCGAACTTGGCACGCGCTACAGCGTCGAGACGCTCGAAAAGATCACGGCGCGCTATCCAAAACGCGACTTTGTCTGGATCATGGGCGCGGACAATCTGGCGGGATTCCACCGCTGGAAGCACTGGCGCGGCATCGCCCGGCAAATGCCGATTGCAGTTGTCGCCCGTCCGGGATATGATGGCGCCGCCATTTCGGGCCCCGCAATGGCCTGGTTCGGGCATCGTGTCCGTCCCCGCAGCCAGGCAAGAGACTGGACACGATGGAGTTTGCCAGCGCTTGTGCTGATGCGCTTTTGTCCTGATCCGCGATCTGCCACGGCCCTGCGCCGTCAGGATCCCGACTGGTTTCTGGATTACGCCGACACAATCGTGCGCGATGCAGTAACCCGGCAGGTCTTTGCGTGACAGCCGGTCCAGCCACTCCGCCCGTCCTCCAGGACGTTTCCTTCAACCCGCCCCTTTCCCCCGTGCGCCATCGCAATTTTTGCGGTGCCGCATCCGTTTTACAGATGCCTGTGTGCAAGGAGTTCCATTGACCAACCTCTCTCAAGCCCAACAATCGGTCGCCAGCCCGCCCCCGTCGGCCACCGATCTGCAACTGGCCGAGGCCAGCAAGCTGCACGCGCTGGTGATGCAGTCGCTCGACGACGATCAGGCGCAGGAGGTGGTTTCGATCCCGCTCGCCGGGAAGAGCAACATCGCCGATTTCATGGTGATCGCCTCGGGCCGTTCGACCCGCCAGGTCGCCTCGATGGCGCAGAAGCTGGCCGAGCGGATCAAGGAAGCCGGGGGCAGCGCGCGGATCGAAGGGCTGACCAATGCCGATTGGGTGCTGATCGACGCGGGCGATGTCATCGTCCATCTGTTCCGTCCCGAGGTTCGCAGCTTCTACAATCTGGAACGCATGTGGGCCTTTGGCGACGCGCCCGAGGCTCCGAACGCCTGAGCCTGTAACAGGCCGGGGGGCTGAGCCAGCATGCGCCTGCACATCATCGCGCGCGGCAAGATCGGCCGGTCGCCCGAGGCCGAGCTGGTGCAGCGCTATGTCAAGCGCCTGCAATGGCCGCTGGCGATCACCGAGCTGCCCGATCGCGGCGGCAGCGTGCCGCCCGCGCCGCAGGGCAGCCGCACGGTGATGCTCGACGAACTCGGCAAGCAGCTGACCTCGATGGAAATCGCCGAAAAGCTGGGCCGCTGGCGTGACGATGGCGTGCGCGAAACGCGCTTCCTGATCGGGGCCGCCGACGGCTTCGATGATGCCGAACGTGCCAATGCCGACCTGCTGATCGCGTTCGGCAAGGCGACCTGGCCGCACATGATGGCGCGCGCCATGCTCGCCGAACAGCTCTACCGCGCGACCAGCATCCTGGCTGGCCATCCCTATCATCGCGAAGGCTGACGCTGTGCGGATGCGTCCCCTTGTTCTCGCGATGGTGACAGGAGCCGCCGTGATCGCCGCGCTGCCCGGCAGCGCCGCCGCCCCTGCCCGACCCGTCAATCTGCTCGAACAGGAGCGCACCGCACTCGCCCGCGCGCTCGCCGATGCGAAAGCCGCCGCCCGGCGCAGTGCCACGCTTGAACGCCAGGCCGACAGCGCCGTGGCCGAGGCGGACAAGGCACGCGCCGAAGCGCGTGTCGTCGCCTCGCGGGTGCAGCAAGCCGAAGCCGAGATTGCCGCCGCCGAGGCGCGGGTGAAGATCATCGCGACCTTGCAGCGCGCGCAACGGGCCAGGCTCGCCGCGCGCCAGCAGCCGCTCGCCCGGCTGACCGCTGCGCTGCAATCCATGGCGCGGCGGCCCACCATGCTCGCCCTGGTTCAGCCCGGGTCGATCGATGACCTGGTGCGCGTCCGTGCGGTGCTCGCCACCACGCTGCCCCGGGTCGAGGCGGAAACCGCCGCGCTGCGCAAGGACATCGCCCGCTCGCGCGATCTCGCGCGCCAGGCAAACCGCGCCGCCGCGCTGCAGCGCGAGGGTCGCCAGCAGCTGGCCTATCGCCGCGCCGAGCTTGCCCGGCTCGAGGCGCGCGCACGCAACCGGTCGCGCGAGTTGGCGAGCACCTCGCGGCTCGAGGAAGAACGCGCGCTGGGCCTGAGCGAACGCGCGCGCGATCTCGACAGCCTGGTGGGCGATCTCGAGGCGAGCGCGACATTGCGCCAGCAACTGGCGGCGCTGGAAGGCCCGGTGCTCCGACCGCCGCGTCCGCAAGCATCCGAAGTGATCGAGAACGCACCAGCGCCCGCGAGCAACGCCCGCCCTGCCTATCGGCTGCCTGCCGCAGGCGCGATCGTCACCGGCTTCGGCGAGGTCGCCGCCACGGGCGTGCGCTCGCGCGGGCTCACCCTCGCCACCCGGCCCGGTGCGCAGCTGATCGCCCCGGCGGATGGCCGCATCGCCTTTGCCGGAGCCTATCGCGGCTTCGGCCAGATCGTCATCATCGAACATGTCGGTGGCTGGACCAGCCTCATCACCGGCCTCGCACGGACGAAGCTCAAGGTGGGTGAGCGCATCGCGCAGGGCGATCCGCTCGGCCGCGCTGCCGACAACCGTCCGCGCATCACCGTCGAGCTACGCCGCAACGGGCGCCCGATCGACATTGCCGCCCTCCTCTCCTGACAGCGTCCGTTCACCGCGCAGCAAGCTTTCGCACGCACAACAGGCGTTGGTCGAAGCGCATCCGGTGCCGGTGGCAAAGCATCTGGCAATTGGGCGCGCGCAGGACTAGATTGCACATGCCGCGCCAGGGGTAAGCGCGAAGCACCTGCCTGGGGAATGCCGCTGCCGTCATCGATGGCCAGAATCGGCACGATCCGGGCCCGACATAGCCGGTTCAAGAACAAGGTTGCCATTCGATGATGAAATCCCGCCTCGCCCGAGCCTCTGCCATCGCGCTTGCGGTGGCCCTGGTGCCGATCACCACCTCGGCCATTTCGCAGGTCGAATCCGACACCCAGGCGGAGATCGCGAAATTCGTCGACATTTTCGAGCGGGTGAAGACCGATTATGTCGAGCCGGTCGATGACGACAAGCTGGTGCGTGGCGCGATCGACGGCATGCTCGCCGCGCTCGACCCACATTCGAGCTATCTCGACGCGCGCGACTTCGCCAATCTGCGCACCCAGACCGAAGGCATGTATGGCGGCCTGGGCCTGTCGGTGACGATGCAGGACGGCGCGGTCAAGGTGATCGCCCCCACCCGCGAGACCCCCGCCGACAAGGCCGGGATCAAGGCCGGCGACTATATCACGCATCTCGACGGCAAGCTGATCTATGGCGGCACGCTCGACGATGCGGTCGACCAGATGCGCGGCGAGCCGGGCACCTCGATCAAGCTGACCATCGTGCGCGAAGGCCGCGACAAGCCGTTCGACGTGACCATCACCCGCGCGATCATCGACCTGAAGCCCGTGACCTGGGAGGTCAAGGACGATATCGGCATCATCACCATCGCCAGCTTCACCTCGAGCGTCGGCGAGGATGTGAACCAGGCGATCGCGGATATCGAGGCCAAGCTCGGCCGCAAGCCGGTAGGCTATGTGCTCGACATGCGCTCCAACCCCGGCGGGCTGCTCGACGAAGCGGTCGCGGTCTCCGACGTGTTCCTGCAAAAGGGCGAGATCGTCTCGCAGCGTGGCCGTCACAAGGGCGATATCGAGCGCTATTATGCGCGGCCCGGTGACGCCACCGGCGGCCTGCCGCTGATCGTGCTGGTCGATTCCGGCTCGGCCTCGGCTTCGGAAATCGTCGCAGGCGCGCTGCAGGATCATCGCCGCGCGCTGGTCATGGGCGAACGCAGCTTCGGCAAGGGATCGGTGCAGACGCTGCTGCCGCTGTCGCGCACCTCGGCGCTTAAGCTCACCACCGCGCGTTATTTCACCCCCTCGGGCAAGTCGGTGCAGGAAGGCGGAATCGAACCCGATATCGCGGTGCCGCAGATTTCCGACCCCGATTACAAGACGCGGATGAAGCTGCGCGAATCCGATCTGCGCGGTCATCTGATCAACGAGATCGGGCTGGACGACAAGGATCTGGAGGTCGACAAGCTCGACGATCCGCGCTTCTCGATGACGCCCGAGCAGCTCAAGGAAAAGGGCATCGAGGACTTCCAGCTCTATTATGCGCTCGCCACGCTGCAGCGCACGACGCTGGCCAGTTCGCGCCTTTCGGCAACCCGCCCGATCGCCGCGCGTTCTGCTGTCGGGGGACGTCCCGCAACGCGCCGGAACTGACCTCGCATCTTTTGCTGCACACCAATTTCGGGGGCTTGCTGACATGACTTCGCGCGCGCCGCGTATCGCCGCATGGCTGGCGTTCCTTCTGCCCGCATCGCTGCTGGGCGGAGCGCTGATCAGCCAATATGTGTTCGGGCTCTACCCGTGCGAGATGTGCTATTGGCAGCGCTGGCCCCATTGGGCGGCGCTGGCACTGGGCGGCATCGCGGTGCTCGCGGTCAAGCGGGTCGAGGGCCTGGGCGTTGCCATGGCGTCGCTCGCCGCGATCGCCATCGCGGTCAGCGGGCTGATCGGCGGCTTCCATGCCGGGGTCGAATATGGCTGGTGGGAGGGCCTGACCCGCTGCGCCACCGCAGCGCCGGTCGGCGCCACCACCGAGGACGTGCTCAATTCGATCATGGCCAATCCCCTCGTCCGCTGCGACACCGCACCTTGGTCGCTGTTCGGCATCTCGCTGGCGGGCTATAATTTCCTCTTGTCGCTGGCCGGGGCGAGCGCCATTTATCTGCTGCTGCGCCGCAGAAAGACCGGGACGATTGCCGCATGACACATGAGAACGAGCCGCTCCAGCCTGTCCGCAAGGAGCTTGACCTGTCGGAGATGATCCGGGTCAACCAGGCGGGCGAATATGGCGCGACGCGCATCTATGCCGGGCAGCGCGCAGTGATGGGCGATCATGTGCCCGAAGCGCGCGCCATCGCTGGCATGGCCGAGCAGGAAGAGGTGCACCGCGCGTTCTTCGACAAGCTGATGGCCGAACGCGGCGTCCGCCCGACGGCGCTGCAGCCCTTCTGGAATGTTGCAGGTTTCGGCCTGGGCGCGGTCACCGCATTGATCGGACCCAAGGCGGCGATGGCCTGCACCGTCGCGGTCGAGACCGAGATCGACCGTCATTATGCTGAACAGCTCGAGGAACTGGGCGACAGCGACCCCGAGCTCAGTGCCGCCATCGCCAAGTTCCGCGACGAGGAACTGGAGCACAAGGATCGTGCGCTCGCCGAGGGCGCAGAGCAGGCCTTTGGCTATCCGGTGATGAGCGCGGTGATCCGCATGGGCTGCCGCGCGGCGATTGCGCTTTCGAAGCGCATCTGACCCCATGATCACCCGCCGTTCATCCGGCGGCGGCTATTGGCCGAACAAGACAGAATTCAAGTGGAGGACGACATGACGAAGACCGGCACCCTGGCAGCCCTGCTGCTGATCGGAACGGCCTTCGCCGCGCCCGCCGCCGCGCAGGACAATGCGGGCGACAAGGTCGTCCAGAAGATCGTTTATGGCGATGACGCTTGCGAACCCTCGAGCGACCCGAACGAGATCGTCGTGTGCATGCGTATGGACGAGCAGGAGCGCTATCGCATCCCCGAAAAGCTGCGCAGCGACCCCAATTCGATCGCCAATACCAGCTGGACCGAGCGCGTGCGCTCGATGGAGACCGTCGGCAATTTCGGCACCGACAGCTGCTCTCCGGTCGGCGCGGGTGGCTTTACCGGTTGCACCCAGTCGCTGGTCCAGGCCGCGCGCGCCGAAAAGAAGCAAGGTGAAGAGGCGATTGCCGGTCGCCTGATCGAGGAAGAGCGCCAGCGTCGCTTGTCGAACATCGACCGCGATGCCGCAGCCGTCGAGGCACGGCAGAAGGAGATCGAGGCACAGCTCGACGCCCGCAAGGCCGAGCGTGAAGCCGCCGCCGCTGCAATGCGTGCGCAGGCCAATGGCGAGGAAGTGCCGCCGCGCCCCGAACCCGAAACCCCTTCGCCCGAGTGATCGCGCGAGCGACCGCCGCAACCGACTTGCATGACTAATACACCTGCTCCATAATGGCGCGAGCGACGGCAGCTTGCCGCGCCAGCTGGGAGCATTACAATTCATGTCGGCAAGTTTTGCAGATGAGCTGGTGTTTGCAGCTCCATCCCCGGATGGCCTGAGCGCAGGCCTTCGGCCACTCGACCGGCGCTATGTCCATGTGATCCGCCTGATGACCGCTCTTGTGGTACTGCCGGTGTTGATTTCCGCGACGGTCACCGAATTTGCGCTGGTCGGCAAGGGCGTGGGCGAGCACGGCATGATCACCGCACCGGTGCTTGCGCTGTGCGCGTTCATCCTCGTCTTCCTGCCGCAACGCAAATGGAAGCGCTGGGGCTATGCCGCTGGCGACGAACAGCTGCGCGTCGCGCGCGGCTGGATGTTCCGCACCGATACCATCGTGCCGTTCAAGCGCATCCAGCATATCGACCTGGGCGAAGGTCCGATCGAGCGGATGTTCGGCCTCGCCAGCCTGACGGTGCACACCGCCGGCACGCACAACAGCATCGTCACCCTGCCCGGCCTCGCGCGCGGTTCCGCCGAGGCGATGCGCGATGCGATGCGGCTGCACATCCGCCGCGAGGCCGAATGAGCGACGCTCTCAGCGCCGGTCCGCGCGGCGCGCTGGCTGCTGCGGACGCTGGCAGCGATCGGCGCCTCCACCCGCTGACCCTGATGCTCAACCTGGTCCGGCAGGTACCCCAGGCCATTCTGGGGCTGATCGCGCTGCGCTTTTCGGGGCCCGACGAGTTGAGGCCCTGGGTAGGGCTCTTCGCCTTGCTGGCGCTGCTGGCGATGGTCGGCTTCGAATTCTACCGCTGGTGGCGCTTTTCGTACCGGCTCGATCCGGAGGAACTGCGCATCGCCAGCGGTGTGTTCAGCCGCAACGTCCGCTCGATCCCCTATGAACGCATCCAGGACGTCAACCTCGAACAGGGGCCGCTCGCCCGTTTGCTCGGCATGGCCAAGGTCCGGCTGGAGACCGGCAGCAGCGGCAGCGGGGACGAGGGCGCGCTCGATTCGGTCGATCTCGCCGAAGCCGAGCGGCTGCGCGACGTCATTCGCCTGCGCAAGGCGCAGCAGGCCGAAGGTCCGCAGTCAGGCGATAGCGGCACCGAAGCCGGCCCGCTGCCCAAGGCCGACGCTCCGCTGCTGTTCGGCATGGAACTCCAGCGCATCCTGATCGCTGGCATTTTCAACTTCTCGCTCGTGTTCTTTGCGGTCGTCGGTGCGGTCATCAACAATCTCGATTTCCTGATGCCCGACGATTTCTGGAACCCACGCCGCCTGCTCGATTTCCTGGGGCTCGATGATCTGTTTGCCGCGCTCGATCTAGCTGCGCGGATCGCGTCGATCGTCGCCGCGCTGATCGGGCTGGTGGTGGTCGGGCTGGTCGGCGGAATCATCCGCACGGTGTTGCGCGAATATGGATTCCGGCTCGAACGCACCGAGACCGGCTTCCGCCGCCGCCGCGGGCTGCTGACGCTGACCGATGTGGTGATGCCGCTGCACCGCATCCAGGCCGCGGTCATCGCCACCGGCCCGATCCGCCGCCGCTTCGGCTGGTACGAATTGAAGGTGCAGAGCCTGGCAAGCGACAGCGACAAGGAGAGCGATCACAGCATCGCCCCGCTCGCCACAGCAGACGAGCTGCGCCACGTGCTGGGCGAGACACGGATTGCCTGGGAGACCGACTATCCGGCGATGCGCGCGGTCGATCCGGCAATGTGGTGGGTGCCGCTGGTCTTCGCGCTGCCGGTGCCGATCCTTGGCCTCGGCATCTCGGCCTATCTGGCCAGTCCCTTTATCGCGCTTGCCTATCTGCTACTGCCGCTGGTCCCGCTGATCAGCTGGCTGCACTGGCGTGCGCACCGCTATGCGCTGCTGGGCGACCAGCTCTATGTCCGCGACGGCTTCTGGAACCAGCAGCTGACCCTGCTGCCGCTGCGCCGGGTGCAGAGCGTCGATATCAAGCAGAGCTTTGTCGGTCGGTTCATCGGCCTAGCCGAGATCGCGATCGGGGTTGCGGGCCGGTCCGGCGCGGTCACCATCCAGGCGATCCCGCTGGGCGACGCCATTGCGCTGCGCGAACAGCTGCTCGGCGTAGCGGTCAGAAATCGACCGTCAGGAACATCGTGACCTGGCGCGGCGCGTTGACCTGATAGCTGCCGCTGCCGACCAAAGCGAGGTCATAGGTGTTCATGACATTGAGCATCGTCACGCGCAGCAGCGCCGGATTGTCGCCCAGGTCGAACCGCCAGCGGAAGCCCGCATCGATGATCGTCCGCGCAGGCAGGAAGACAAGGTTGCGCGTATCGGCGGCGCGGGTACCGCGATGCGTGACGTTGAGCGTCAGCTGCACGCCATCGAGACCCGGCACCTCATATTGCGTCGCCAGCGTCAGGATGCGCGAGGGCTGGCCGAGCGGCCTGCGCCCGACGCGCCCCTGCTCGACCGCCTCGCCGGTGACGCGCGGTTTCATCAGCACCGCGCCAGCCACCACCGTGAGCCGGGGCACGAGCGTCCCGGTCGCCGACAGCTCGACCCCGCGATGGCGGACATCGCCAAGCTCGCGAAAGACATTGGCATTGTCGGCGGCGAAATAGGGTTTGCGCACGTCGAACACACCTGCGACCAGGCTCATCCCGCCCGGGATCTTCCAGCGCAGCCCGGCATCGACCTGGCTGGTGAGGATCGCAGGCAGCGCCTCGGTGCGGTTGGCGGCATTGTCGGGCGCGATGCCGCTTTCCTCGAGTCCCCTGGTATAGCCGCCATAAAAGGCGAGCCGCTTCGTCGCCTCGATCGAGGCGGTGACATTGGGCAGCCAGGCCTCGTCGTCGGTCCGCGCCAGCGCGGCGCCGGGCCGGTCGACGCGCTTGCGATACCAGGTGTGCTGCAGGCCGACGCTGAGGCCACCGATACCCTGCCAGCGCCCGTCATAGGCAATCCCCGCAATCGCCTGGCGCACCGTCTCGCCGGTTTGCGGGTTGAAGCGGAAATCGGGTTCAGGCGCATCGAGCAGCTGCTCGACCGGCGCGCGCGCATAGCTGACCGAGGCACCCCCGCCATAGCGGCTCACCCGCTCGCGCCCGCGCAGCGCCGCATGCAGCGTGTGGCGGCGCGGTCCTTCGGTGAAGGTCTTGCTGATCCGAAGCTCGCCGCTGGTCCCGGCGAGCGACAGCGGCGGGTCGCTGGTGATGCGGCGGACGGCGGTGCCATCGGGGCGCAAGGCGGTGAAGTTGGTCGCGAAATTGGTCGCGCTGTCCGATGTCGAGCGGAACAGGCCCGCCGCGAGGTCCCAGCCACCGCCCAGCCGCGCCTTGGTCAGCGCGCCATAATGCTGCACCGTGTTGCGCTGGTCCGCCCATTCGGGCCCGGGGAACTTGCGGCGCTCGATGCGCGGCGGCAGGAACGCACCCTCGGGCGTGTAGAGCGGCGCGGCCTCTCGATTGAACAGGTCGATGCGGCTCCAGAACGGGATCACCTCGATATTCCGCCCCGGCTTCCACCGCGCGGCGAGCGCATAGGAGCCGAAGAACGACTGGTTGCCGGGCGCGAGCTCGTCGACGAACCCGGCGACGCCTGCGACCAGGCTCAGCCGGTCCTTCACCACCGGTATCTGCGTGTCGATTTCCAGCCTGCCGCCGCCCCAGCTGTTGAGGCCGAGCATGGTGCTCACCACCAGATCGTTGCCTGCAGGGCGGATCTTGTAATCGACGATGCCGGTGGGTGCCGGGAAGAGATAGTTCTGCGCGGTCAGGCCGACGCGCACGACATTGCTCTGCACCAGCCGGTCGGTGAACGCGGCGGGCCGATCGAAATACAGGCCCTCGAGCCGGATATTGTTGGCGGTGACGGGGGAAAAGCCGCGCACGTCGTTTCCGCTATACAGCCCCACCCGCTCGTTGCCGATGCTGGTACCGAACGCGTCCTCGGCCCCGGCAGCGGCATTGTCGGTCACGCGCTGCGCCTGCGCCGCCGGTGCCAGAACCAGGCTAGCTGCCGATAGCAGGATCGAAGCGCGGAACGCGTCGCAGATCGTCCGGGCCAAAGGGTTTCTCGCTGAACAGATAATCATAATAGAACTCGCGCAAGCGCTGGTGGTAAGCGCGAATGCGCATCTGATAGTCAAGCTGCGCAGCGACATCGGTGCGCGCGAGCGCGGTCATCGCCTGGGCAAGACCCGCGGGCGGCAGCAGCCATCCCGCAGTTCTGGCAAGCTCTGCCCGGCGGGCGATCCCGTCGCGATAGGCCGCAGATTGCTCCGCCACATGCAAGTCGCCCAGGTGCTGGAAGGCGAAATACCATTTCCAGCTGAAGGTCGGCGGAATCGCAGCGCCGGGCGCGAGCAGCGGATAGAGCTTGAGGAAATCGCGCATCGTCCCGTCTTTCGGACGATCCCATCCGGCATGGACATATTCGCGGTTCTCACGCGCCAGCGCCGCGCCATCGGGCACGGGCACGGCAGCGTTGATCGCCAGATTCGCCCCGGCAGGCGCAACCAGCGTCAGCGCGAACCAAATCGCCGCGAGCGATGCCGCATGCACCGCCGAGCGCGCGCCCCGCCTAGCAACGAGCAGGATGATCGCGGTCCACAGCAACGCGACGAGCACGATCAGTCCGGCAAAGCCCAGCGCGCGCAACGGGGCCGTCCCGGCGATCAGCGCGCCGACCGCAAAGGGCAGCAGCAGCGCTGCCAGCACCCCGCCCAGACGCACCAGCACGCGCGCGCTCCAGAGGCGTCGGTTCGCGCCGGGCAAGGCGGCGAGCGCATGATAGCGTCCCGCCTCGCGCTCACCCGACCACAGGTCGTGCAGCAGCGCGATCAGCACCAGCGGCGCAAGATAGATCACGACAAAGGCGAGGTCGAACCGCCCCGGCAGCGACAGCTCGGGATTGGCAGCCTCGTTCTCGTAGATCTGCGCCTCGAGCGCCAGCGCGCGGACGCGCAGCAAGGCGGGCGCGATGTCGCGGCTGCCGAGCGCGGCAAAGGCCAGGTCCGATGGCGCATCCCAGGTCGGCTGGAACCCGTAATAGGCGCCCGAGCCGGCATCCTCGACGAACGCCGCCAGCGCACGCTCCTCGGCGACCTGCCCTGCCAGCATCCTGTCTATCGTGGCCCGGTCGCGCGCGACGCTGGCCAGGCCAAGGGCGACCGCCGCGCTGGCACAGATCGCGAGCAGCGCCAGCGCCAGCAGCGCCGATTTGCTGCGCAGCATGAACCCGAATTCACGCGCCAGGTTGCTCATAGCCCTGCCCTTTCGAGCCGCCGGCGCGCAAAGGCGAACAGGCCGATCGCCAGCGCAACCCACAGCCCCAGAACCGCCAGCGGCATCACCATCGCGCCTGCACGCTCAGCCGGGCTAGGCGCGGAGAAATCGAAATCGGGGATGGTCTTCCAGAAATCGGCGGAGATGCGCGTGCGACGGTCGGCAATCGGGTCCTTGCTGCGCGCGGCATCGTCGGCGCTGGCGACGGCGCTCGCCTGCAGCCCGTTGAGCTTCTGCACCATGTCGTAGCGATAGGCCTCGGCCGCCGCGAGAAACGCCAGATGCGTGCCGAGATCGGTCGCGGCCCCGGTCATCGAGGCGCGGCGCACCGCAAGCGCCGGGCTGATGATCCCCAAGGCCGTGAGCGTGTCGGTCTGTGCGTTCTGGATCGCGGCGGCACGCGCGGCATAGTCCTTGAACAGCTGCGAGGTCAGCCGCTCGCCTTCCTGCGCCAGCACGCCGCGATAGTTGAACGGCAGGTCTTCGACCCTGGTCACGCCATAGCGCTTGAGCAGCTTGGCCTTGAACGCGGCAAAATGGGGGTCGTTGGGATTATGGCTGTCGCCGATGCGGCGAAGGTCTGCGGCGATGGCGAACTCGGTATCGACGCGGCTGGGCAGAGGTTCTGCGACCCCGACCCAGGCCGCCGCCGCGCGCGGCACCAGCACCACGACGATCGCCCAGGCCGCGATCAGCGTCACGAGCGCGCCCTGCGCACTGGCCGCGAGCGCCGAGACCGCGGTGATGACCAGCACCCAGACGAGCAGATAGCCGCTATAGGACAAGGCCGTGAGCGCCGCGATGCCTGCCTCGCCCGGCTGCTGCACGGCGGCCCAGGCGAGCGCGGCAAAGGCGGGTGCCATCGCCAGAACCGCCGCCACGCCGAGCGCCAGCGCCTTGCCGCCCAGGATCGACCAGGCCCCTGCGCCATAAGCCGCAAGCGCGCGCAGACTGCCGCGCTCGCGCTCGCGGGCGATGCTCGCAAAGCCCAGGAACACCAGCAGCAGCGGTGCGAGCGTCTGCAGCACGAAGGCGGGGGTCAGCTGACCGAAGCGGACAAGATCCGAAGACTCCCGCGCCGCGCCGAAAGTGGCGCTGTTCTGTCGGTGCCCCTCGAGGAATAGCAAGGTGCCGGTAAACGCATCGACCCCCGGATCGAACGCGGCGAGCGGGCCCACCGGGCGCAGCGCATAAGTGCCATAATGCACCATGCGGTGCGGATGCCGGTCGGGCTGCGCCTTGAACTGCGCATCGGTCGCCGCCTGCGCCTCGGCGCGCATCTTCGCTGCCGCCGCCATCTGCGTCGCCGATGTCACTGCCGCGATGGCCGACAGCAGCAGCAGCGTCGCGATACCGACCAGCGCCAGCCGCGAACGCAGCATCAGGCGCAGCTCGGCGCCCGCGATCGTCAGCGCCTGGTTCATCGCACCCTCGCGAAGCCATCGTGCAGGGCGTTGAGGTCGAAGCGCGGTTCGGCGCTCCCCGCCGACCATTCGCTGGCGATCCTGCCTTCGGAGATCAGCCCGATCCGGTCCGCAGTGTCCGCTGCACCAAGCAGGTCGTGCGTGACCATCAGCACCGCCACGCCACGCGCCGCGAGCGTTTCGAGCAGCGCGTGGAAATCGGCCGAAGCTGCAGGGTCGAGCCCCGATGTCGGCTCGTCGAGCAGCAGCAGCGGAGTATCGCGCAGCATGGCAAGCGCGATTGCAGTCTTCTGCCGCATACCCTTGGAAAAGCTCCCCGCGCGCTGGTCCCAGGCGCGGGCGGCCAGACCCACCGACCGGAACGCGGCCTCGATCTCGTCCCGGCTGCGGCGGCAGTCGGCGATCTTGAGCAGATAGTCGACATTCTCTCGAGCAGTCAGATGGTCATAGAGCGCCACGTTTTCCGGTAGATAGGCGATCTGCGCACGTACCGCGTCGATGGCATTGGCCGGGTCCTGTCCGCCGATGGTGAGCACGCCGCCCGAGCGGGCGAGAAAGCCGAGGATGGCAAACAGCGTCGTCGACTTGCCCGCGCCGTTCCCCCCGAGCAGCGCATAGATTTCGCCTGCCGCCAGAGTCAGGGAAAGACCGTTGACGATGCGCCTTCCGCCACGCTCGACGACGAGCTGGTCGATCACCAGTACGGGGTTGGACATGGAAACTACCCTTTAGAACGACAATCTCAGCGCCACCGACGCTGCTCGCGGCGTCCCAGGCTGGACCCAGAGCTGAGCGAAGCTGTTGGTATAGTATACTGTATCAAACAAATTCGTGACGTCAGCGAAAATTTCCACATTTTCAATGACCTTCCACGCAGCGAACAGGCGGACCAGCGTGTAATCGGGCAATTCGAACGCTGTGCCGGTCTCGCCCAGACGCGTTCCGACATGCTGCACGCCGCCACCGACCGTCAGTTTCGTGTCGCCGATATCGAAGGCGCGCGACGCTTGCAGGCTGACCGTGTGGCGCGGAATGTTGATCAGGCGGTCGCCACGCCGGATGGGCAGGCCGAAATTGAGATCGGCAACATCCTCCCGCGCTTCGGCATCGACATAGGCATAAGAGAACCACAGATCGATATCGCCGGGCAGTTTGCCCATCAGATCGACCTCGAGGCCACGGCTGCGTGCCTTGCCGATCGGTAGCGAGGAGCCGGGATTGGCCGGATCCGCCGCGAGCACGTTCGACTTGGAAAGCGTGAACAGCGAGACCGTGCCCTGCAGCGCATCGTCGAAAAGTCCGAATTTCGCGCCGATTTCTGCCGACTTGCTGGTTTCCGGATCGAACAACGCGCCTGCCGCCGTCGCGCCCAGATTGGCGCGGAAGCCCTCGCCATAGGTGGCGTAGAACGAGACGGCCGACGATGCGGTATAGACGATCCCTGCCTGCGGGCTGAACCGGTTGTAGCTGCGGCTGGCAGCAGTGTTGTTCGCCCGGTTGAGGCTCTCCACGGTAATGTCGTCGAAACGCCCGCCCAGGCGAATCTGCAGCGAATCGGTGATGCTGATCTGGTCCTGCACATAGGCGCCAACCGCGCGCTGCTGATCGAGCCGGTTGGTCTGCGGCCCCGGTGCGGGCAGCGGGAAGCGGCCATAGACCGGGTTGAACACATCGATATCGTTGCTCGCCAGCGCAGTGGTCGCAGCGCCGATCGAGGGCGGACGGAAGCGGAGGAAAAGCTGGCTGTTGTCGAACTCGTCATAATCGACGCCCAGCAGAACACGATGCGTCAGGCCGTCCGTCGCGAAGCGTCCAGCGATCTCACCGCGCACCACGAAATGCTCGCCCTCGTACAGGCGGAAGCGGCGCTGGCGCGAGAGCGAGCGGCCGTCGCGGAAGAGCCGCTGGCGGCCGGTGGCAAGCTCGGCCTCGGTCGAAAAGCCCTCGAGCCGGGTCTCGCGATACTGGGTGCCGATCAGCAGGCTCCAGTCCTCGCTGAACTTGTGGTCGAGCTGCACCTGATGCCCGGTCGCATCCGCCTCGATCGGCCCATCGCCCGGTTCGCCGAAAAAGTCGCGGCGCGACACCCGGCCCAGCACGCCGCCAATCGCCACGGTGCCGCGATCAAAATCGGCCTCTTGGCGGGTCAGTTCCAGATCGTAGCTGACGGTCGTATTCTCGCCAAGCTTGAGCAGGAACGAGGGCAGGAAGCCGACCCGCTCCGATCCCACGGTGCGGCGGAAGCTGTCCGACTTCTCGTAAAAACCGATCAGGCGCACCGCCGCCACGTCGCCGACCGCGATGTTGACATCGGCATCGGCCCGGCGGCGATCGAAGCTGCCCGCCTGGACGTTTATCCGCCCGCGCGTATCGAAATCGGCGCGCTTGGTGACGATATTGACCGTACCGCCCGGCTCGCCTCGCCCGAACAATGCGGCATTGGGGCCCTTCAGGATCTCGATCCGCTCGACGCCCGCGACATCGCGCGTGCCACCGAAACCGCGGCCTCCGTTGAAGCCGTTGACCAGATAGCCCGAAGGCAGGTTCTCGTCTCCGGCAAAGCCGCGCACGGCATAGGCATCCCACAGTCCGCCGAAATTGTTCTGCCGCGCCACCGAAGCCGACAGGTCGAGTGCATCGGTGAGCCGCGTCAGATTGTTGGCGTCGATCTGCTCCTGCCCGATCTGGGTGATCGCCTGCGGGGTCTCGCGCAGCGTGAAATCGCCACGATAGGCCTGGCGCTGGCCGGTGACGATGATGTTGCCCTCGGCTTCGAGCGCATCGCCGGGCTGTTCTTCATCGGCCCAGGCGGTGCCGGGCAGGCTCGCGGTTCCCGCCAGCAGCAGCGAAACCAGGCCAAAAGCGAAACGTGACATGACGGTGCGTACCCCCAACAGAACGCCGCATCCCCCCCGGGAGCGGCAAATTGGAGCGCGTGATATATTATATCATATTCAGGTCAAGTGCGTTTTGCTGCACCTGCTTAGTTGGCGATCACATATGGCATCGGGGCCTAAGCTGGCCGCTCTCAGACGTCGGTCCAGCGGCGCAGCAGATTGTGATACAGGCCGGTCAGCTTGATCAACCCAGCATGGCCCTCGCCGAGATCGCCCGAAAGTTGCTGGATCGACTGGTCGAGATCGAGCAGTGCCGAGCGTGCCTCGTGGTCGCGCACCATCGACTGGATCCAGAAGAAGCTCGCCAGCCTGCGCCCGCGTGTAACTGGCTCCACCCGATGCAGCGAGCCTGCCGGGTAGAGCACGGCATCCCCCGCCCCCAGCTTCACCTGCTGCACGCCGAATGCCGTCTCGATGGTGAGTTCCCCGCCATCATAGCGATCCGGTTCTTCGAGGAAGACGGTCATCGACAGGTCGCAGCGCACGCTGGTTCCCCCGCGCGGCAGCGGACGCACGGCATTGTCGACATGCAGCCCCAGCGCCTGGCCGCCGGCATAGCTGTTGAACAGTGGCGGATAGATCTTCACCGGCAGCGCTGCGGCGATGAACCCGGCATGGCGGGCGAGCGCGGCGAGCACGATCTGTCCGCCCTGCTGCGCCTCGGGGCTGTCCTCGGGCAATTGCAGATTGTTCTTCACCAGCCTGGCCTGATGGCCGCTCGTGGCATTGCCATCGACCCAGTCGGCCTGCTCGATCAGCGCGCGCAGCCGGGCGACCTCCTCCTGCGATAGCAGGGCGTGAAGCGGAAGCAGCATCGAAGTCTTTCACAAATTGTTGAGGACGAAGGGAATTTCGACCGTTCCGCGCACCTTGACCGGTGCGCCGTCACGCAGCGTGGGCGCCCAGCGCCAGCGGCGTACCGCCTCGAGCGCGGCCTGATCGAGCCGGGCAAATCCGCTGCTGCTGGCGATCGAAATGGTCTCGACCCTGCCGTCGAGCCCCAGCACCAGCGCCAGTTCGACCGTGCCCTGTTCCTTCTTGCGGCGGCTTTCGACCGGATAGCGCGGCGGCGCGCCCGAGATCATTCTGGTGCCCAGCGCATCCGATGTCACGGTGGCGGGAGGAGCCGGCGGCGCGGGTGCCGGGGCCGATACCAGCGCGGGCGGGGCCGCGATCGCCATGACCGGGACCGACGGTGCAGAAGTCGGCACCATGGCAACGACAGGGCGCGGGACCGGAGCGGGAACCGTCACAGGCGCCGGCTGGACGCTAGTCTGCAACGTCTGGCTTTCGGGCGGGGCCGGCTTGGAGGGACTGGGCGGCGGTGGTGGCGGGGCCAGGTTGACAGCGATGAGGCTGTCCTCCCGGGTCTTGACCACACGATAGCCAAGCCCTGCCAGCGCCATCGCGAGCAGCGCGTGCACCGCGATCGCGATGAGAATGGCTGGCAGCCGGGATTGCTGCCCCTCGCCATAGCGCCCCGCCGGAACATATGCGGGCTCAGTCGGTGCGGCGCGGCTTGCGTGCCCGGGCTCGGTCCAAGTTGCAGCCAGCGCACATGCGCCCGCACTCGTCGTCGAAGAAAAGCTCTGGGCTTCCAGCATCGAACCGCCCCATCCCCTAGCATGGCCTAATATTCTTGAAACTGACTCGCAATATACGATCGGGAGCGCGATTGCCAGCCCCATGCGCGCCTTCGACCGTCAATAGCGCCCGGGCTGCACCGACCCTTAGCTCGGCGCAGCCCGGGATGCAGGGTCAGAAGCTGTAGCTCAGACTGAACACCGCCTGGCGGGTCGGTCCAGGCTGCGCCCAGCTACCCCCCAGCTGGTTGCGCACCGTCGTGACATATTTCTCGTTGGTGAAATTCTGCACATTGACCTGTGCCATCAGGCGATCGGTGATCGGGTAGGACGCCATGAACCGGTGGATGGTATAGCTCGGCACGAAATAGGGCGTGTAGGTGTTGGCTGTAAGTTCGGCCACGGTCGGGAAGTTCAGCAGGAACTTGCCCTGATAGTTGATGCCATAGCCGAGCTCGAGACCGAAATCGAAGCGGTAGCTGGTGAACACGCTGCCCGAATGGCGCGGCGTGTTCTGCAGCTGCGATCCGCGGCTCGGGTCCGGAAAGGCGGCGCTGTTGCCGCAATTCGCCGCCCCCGGGTTGGCGAGGCAGAAATCGGACACGCCCTGCAGAACCTCCGACTCGAGATACATGTAATTGGCGGAAATGGTCCAGTTCTCTGTGATATTGCCCGACGCGCCGAACGATATGCCCTGCACCCGCTGCCGCCCGTCAAGCCTCTGCTCGGGGAAGATCGGATCGTTCGAATTGAGCCGGATGCTGTTGCGGTCGTTGCGGAACAGCGCGATGCTCACCAGCAGCTTCTTGTCGAACAGATCGGCCTTCGCCCCAATCTCGTAGTTCTTCGTGGTTTCGGGCGCGAGATTGCAATTGTTGGCGGTGCAAGCCCCGTCGACGGCCGCCTGCGAGGGGTTTTTCGAATTGCCCGTCGCGATGTACAGGCTGGTATTCTCGCTCGGCTTGAACACCGCGCCGATGCGATAGCTGAACAGATTGTCCTCGTTGACGAACGGACCCGTCGCCGCGCTGATCTGGCCCAGCGTCGCACCCGAGGTGACGTAGGAAAGCGTGGTGTTCGATCCGCGCGCATTCTCGTAGCGAAGGCCGCCGTTGATCTCGAACATCTCGCCGAACTTGACCGTGTCGAACAGATAGCCCGCGATCACCCGGCGGTCGCCGCGGTTTTGCGCGGTGAGGATATAGTTGACCGGGCCGGTATAGACGTTGCTGCCATAGGTGAAGCCCGCAGGCCCCTGCACCACCTGACCCGGATTGGCGATGTTGACCAGCGCGAAGGCCGGCGTGCTGCCATCGGGATTGCGCGGCAGGACACCGTTGGTCTGGCGGTAATCCTCCTGCAGATAGGATCCGCCGACGACCAGCGAATGCTCGATGCCGCCGGTGCTGAACTCGGCGCTGAAATCGAGCTGGTTGTAGAAGGTGTCGTTGGTGATCTGCCGTTCGACGCCGCGCCCGCCGGTGGGCAGGTAATAGCCGCGCGGAATGTTGGCAGGGCACGCCGCCTGGATCGAGGGAACCGCGAACGTGCCCGGCTGCAGTCCTGTCGAGGCGAGGCAGAAGGTGCCCGTCGGCTGGCTGGTGACGGTGTCCTGATTGACCCGCTCGTAGCGCGTGAGATTACGCACCGAGACGCCGTCCGAAAACTGGTGGCTGAAGATCGCCTGCAGCGCGTCGGTCTTGGCATTCTGCCGATCGAGATTGGCAAAGCCGTAATAGCCCGAACGGTCGAAATCGTCGAGAAATCCGCCGAGATTGGCGTAATAGCGCAGGCCGTATTGCGGCATACCCTTGTCGTCGAGATGCTCGGCCTGCAGCGTCAGACTGGTGGGGCTATCGACACCGATGGTGATGGCGGGCGCGATACCCCAACGCTTGTAGAATTCGACATCGCGGCCCGGCACGTCATTCTCGTGATAGACCGCGTTGAGGCGCACCGCGACCAGGTCCGACAGGCGCTGGTTCATGTCGACCGTGGCGCGATAGTAGTTGTCGGTGCCGATCCCGGCCTGGACCACGGTCTGGTCGGTGCCCAGCGGCTTCTTGGTGACGAGGTTGATATTGCCCGCGACCGATCCGCCGCCGCTGAACACGCTGTTGGCGCCGTTGGTGACCTCGATCTGCTCGATATTATAGGTCTCGTTGCGGTTCTGGAACGCGGAGCTGCGCACGCCGTCGATGGTGACGTCGTTCTTCGCATCCTGGCCGCGCAGGATGATGCGATCGCCATAGCCGAAGCCGCCTTCGCCCGCGCCGAAGGTCACGCCGGGCACGTTCTGCAACACCTCGCGCAGGGTCAGCAGGTTCTGCTGCTGGATGCTCTTCGACGAGATCACGGTGATCGTCTGCGGCGTGTCGAGCAGCGGCGCGGTAAATTTGGGAGAATCCGCCTTCTCGACCTTCACCTCGCGCTCCTCGATCGCGCTGTCGGTCACCGTCATGCCGCCGAGTCGCTGGCCTTGCTGAGCATCCTGCGCCCAGGCAGGCCCGGCAAAGGCGATCGCGCCGACGCAGCTGAGCGCCAACAGGGGTGGAGTGGTTTTCGCAGAAGTCATCGGTTTCTCCCCCGAGAGGATGGAATGGAGCGCCGCCGCTATTGCGACTCGTTCTCAGAGTCAATCGACTTGTGGCGATTTGCGTCAAATTGTATCAATTGATTCTCATTCGCATTAAAACGTTTGACAGCACAGGCCTGTTTGCGCAGTTGCTGGGGTCGATAGCCCGCTCGGGGGGCGTATCAGCTTCGGGAAAGATCAATGTCGTTGGGGACGTCCGGTTCAGCGCCGCATGACACAGCTGTCGAACAGCAGGCTGGCGATGCAGCGACTGCACGGTCAGAGTCGGCTGTCGTGTCTGCCCCGCGCAATGCTGCCCTCCGCCCTGCTCCGCTCCGATCGAAAGCCGCGCGAAACCCCAAAAAGGCGAAGCAGTTCTGGTTGAAGCAACTGCACAGCTGGCACTGGATCAGCGCGGCCATCTCGCTCGCGGGCATGTTCGTGTTCGCGATCACCGGGATCACGCTCAACCATGCGTCGAGCATTGCAGCCGAGCCGATCGTCGTCACCCAATCCGCACAGCTCCCCGGATCGCTGATCGAGCGCCTGCGCGAGGCACCGGTATCGGGCAACGCTCCCCTGCCCGAAAGCCTGCGCGCCGAGCTCGATGATACCGTCGGCATCGATGCAGGAACGACCCCTGCCGAATGGAGCGAGGCCGAGGTCTATGTCGCGGTGCCCGGCCCCGGCAGAGATGCCTGGATCAGCATCGACAGGGCCAGCGGCAAAATCGAGGCCGAGCGCACCGACCGCGGCTGGGTGTCGTTCTTCAACGATCTGCACAAGGGCCGCAACACCGGCACCGCCTGGTTCTGGCTGATCGACATTCTCGCGGTCGCCTGCGTCGTCTTCACCTTTACCGGACTGCTGCTGCTGCAGTTGCACGCGCGCCATCGCCCCTCGACCTGGCCGCTGGTCGGGCTGGGCACAGCGATCCCGCTGATCATCATCCTGTTCTTCATGCACCTTTGAGGCCAAGCCCATGAAAAAGACCATTGCCATCGCCGTCAGCATGGCCGCTACCCCCGCGATTGCCGGCACCGTGACCGTGACCATTCCGCGCATCAACGTCGCCGAATATCATGTGCCCTATGTCGCGGTGTGGATCGAGCCAAAGGCCGGCGGTCCGGCACGAACGCTGGCATTATGGTACGATGTCGACAAACGCGGCGCCGAACCCGGCACCAAATGGCTCGCCGATCTGCGCACCTGGTGGCGCAAGGGCGGACGCAGTCTGAACCTGCCCGCAGATGGCGTCAGCGGCGCAACCCGCGCCCCGGGCGCACACCGCATCGCCATACCCGCCAGCGTCAAGCCCGGCTCGTACACCCTGTTCGTCGAGGCCGCGCGTGAGGATGGCGGACGCGAGCTGGTCTCGCTGCCGCTCGACATCCCCACACGCGCCGCTGCAAAGGCCTCGGGCAAGACCGAACTCGGCGCCGTCTCCCTCTCCCCCCGCTGACCCCGTCTGGCAGAAAGGACCTTTTTCATGATCCGCAAATCCCTGTTGTTCACCGTCGCCGTTTGCGGGCTCAGCCTGCCCGCATTCGCGCACAACGCCTGGCTCCTTCCCTCGACCACCGTGCTGTCGGACACGCAGCAGAGCGTCACCGTCGATGCCGGGACCTCGACCGCGCCGTTTGAACCCAATCATAACGCGATGAACATCGATGGCGTGAAAGTCTGGGCGCCCGACGGCAGCATGGGCACGCCCGAGAACCCGGCGAAGGGGCGCTATCGCTCGACCTTCGACGTGAAGATCGACAAGCCCGGCACCTGGCGCATCGGCATGGAGAATGTCGGCATCTCGGGCAGCTTCAAGGTCGATGGCGAGCCCTGGATGGTGGGTCGTCGTCGCGGCCCGCCGCCGGGTGCCGGTGGTCCGGGTGCTGCAGCACCGGGCGCGGGCGGGCCGCCGATGGGAGGACCAGGTGCAGGCGGACCGGGCGCCAGCGCGCCGGGCGGCCGACCGCGCATCGATCCCAGCCATATCGTCGCCAGCGTGGACGAGATCCCGGCCAACGCGACCGATATCGACCTCACCGAAACCATGGGCCGCAACGAGTTCTTCGTGACCGCGGGCGAGCCGAGCGAAACGCTGTTCAAGCCGAGCGGCAAGGGGCTGGAATTCGTTCCCGTCACCCTGCCCACCGATCTGGTCTCGAACGAACCGGCGCAGTTCCGCTTCCTGGTCGATGGCCTACCCGCCGCCGGGCTCGAGGTCGAGGTGATCCCGGGCGGTCGTCGGTACCGTGAAGCCGATGGCACGCAGAAGCTGGTCACCGATGGCGACGGCGTGCTGACCGTCACCTGGCCGATGGCCGGCATGTACTGGCTCAACACCAGCCTTACCGATTCGAAGCCGGCCAATCCGAAGGCAAGCAAGCGGCGGATGAGCTATACCGCGACGCTCGAGGTGCTCGCCCCATGACAGGTCCGCAACCGGCACCGCGCATCGCGGTGCCGGACGCCATCGATCCGGCGGTCCTGATCGGGTTCGATCCGCAAGCACCGGTGGTGCAGTTTGGCGGAGCGACCATGGGCACGACGTGGCAGGTGCGCTCAGCACTGCCGGCTGCACTGGGGCTCGATACGGCAACACTGAGAATGCTCGTCCAGGCGCGGCTCGATGGCATCTTGCAGGACATGAGCCATTGGGAGCCGCAGTCCAATCTTTCGCGCTTCAATCGCGCGCATGCCGGGAGGGTCTGCGCCTTGTCTCCTGACATGGTCCGCGTCATGGCTGAAGCGCTGTCCGTCGCTCAGGCCACAGATGGGGCCTTCGATCCGGCAATCGGAAGGCTCACCGATCTTTGGGGATTGGGACCCAACACTGTCTCGGCCCCGCCCACGCCCGGAGACATAGGCCATGCGCTGAGGGGAAGCGGCTGGACGAGGCTGCAATTCGACCCCCTGCGCTCCACGCTTCGTCAACCCGGCGGACTCTGGCTCGACCTGTCGGGAATCGCCAAGGGGTTCGCCGTCGATGCGGTTGCCGACCTGCTAGGGCAGCAGGGGCTGAACCACTGCCTGGTGGAGATCGGGGGCGAATGCGCTGGACGCGGAATGCGCCCTGACGGGGATCCATGGTGGGTGGATGTCGAGAACCCTGAAGGGCTGTCCCTGCCCAGGTTACGCGTGGCGTTGCACGGGCTCGCCATCGCGACCTCTGGCGATTATCTTCGCGGCGCGCACACGCTCGATCCGCGCACCGGCTATCCCGCCGTTCATTCGACCACGGCGGTTACCGTCGTGCATCCGGACTGCATGTCGGCGGATGCCTGGGCCACCGCGTTGAGTGTGATGGGCTTTTCGGCGGCGCAGCGATACGCAGTGCGCGAGCACGTTGCCGTCCGCATCGTCTCTCGCGACGGCGGCGAATGGCTCAGCCCCGCGCTTGCCGCCATGATGGATCTTGAACCCGCCTGAAGCCTTGGCGCTTCTGGCGGGTTCCGATGCTGTCAGCTGCGCGGATATTTGCTCGCCTGCTTCTTGTCCTGATGGCGCTTGACCAGATAGCCGCCCGCGCCGAGCAGCAGCATCGACGGGAGGCTCATCCGCGAGAGGATGAATGGAATGGCGGAAGCGGCAATCGCGCCGGTGGTGGCGCCGGCAGCGCTGTCCGCCTTGGGTGACTTGCCTGCAATCTTCGCGCCCAGATAGGCGCCGACAATATTCTTGATCATGATGTTGCTCCTTTTGACCCCGATTACCGGGCACGCTCATAAAGGTTCCCTGCGCCGGGCTCGCATCACGAAAATCGGGAGCGGAACTCCCCCCAGGTCGCGGCGTAAGCCCTGCCAGACGGGAGCAGGATGCCATGATCGACAGAATGACAAAGCTACAGACCTTTGCGCGGGCAGGATGGTTCGCGCGCGGCGTGGTCTATTGCCTGCTTGGCGTGCTCGCCCTGACCGGCACCGGCGCTTCAGATGCCAGCCCGCAAGGCGTCTTCCGCTCGGTGCAGGACATGCCCGGCGGACCATGGTTGCTGGGTCTGCTCGCGCTGGGGCTGGCGCTTTACGGCGCCTACCGGCTCTACAGCGCCGCTTTCGACAGCGAAGACAAGGGAGACGACACCAAGGGCGCTGCGATCCGCATCGGCTATGCCGCCAGCGGGCTGGCGCATTTCTTCCTTGCTTATGCCGCCGCGCGCCTTGCTCTCGGCAAGCAATCCAGTGGCGACGGCGCGACCGAGCAGCGCGCGGCCGACATGGTGCTCGACATACCCATGGGGGAAGCCTTGATCGGCGCACTCGGGCTGGCGTTCCTCGCCGCGGCTGCACACCAGGCGATCAAGGCCTGGACCACCGAATTCATGGCGGACACCGGCCCCGGCGCACCACGCTGGGTCGTGCCGATCGGCCGTGCGGGACTGGCTGCGCGCGCGGTCGTCTTCGCAGTCATCGGCCTGTCTCTGGTCAGCGCAGGCTGGTTCGGCTCTGCCGGCGAGGTCAAGGGTCTCGGCGATGCGCTGTCATCGCTCGCCGACCACCCGGAGCTTTACGCGCTGGTGGGCGTCGGGCTGTTCCTGTTCGGCGTGCACAGCTTTGTCGACGCCCGCTGGCGACGCGTTCGGAACGACGATGTCGTGAACGTGCTCAAGTCCAGAGCGCGGGCGCGCTGACGATGTCGGTCAGGCGGCACCAGGCCCGTCATAGGTGATCGCCTGGGCCGCAGCCCCGGACATCACGAAGCCGATCGGGCGATCGATTTCCTCCTGAAGATGGCCGATCAGGCTGGCGGTGCGCGCGAGCAGTGAAATGCCCTTGAGCGCGCCGACAGGGAAACCGACATCGAGCATCACCGCCGGGATCGCACCGTTGACATTGATCGGCAGCGCACGGCCCAGCGTTTCGGGCAGGCAGTCGCGCAGCGCGTAGAGCATGCCGATATGCTCGCCGACAATCCCGTGCTGTTCTGCCATATCGAGCAGCAGCAGCGCGCGGGGGTCGCCGGCGGAATGCTGCGGATGGCCGAAGCCGGGGATGGCCTGTTTGCTGGCGCGCAGCGTGCGGACGCCCTCGGCGGCAATCGCGGCAGGCGCGCCTGCCCCGTCGCGGACCTTCGCGACCAGATCGGCATAGAAGCGGCCCGCGACCTCGGCACTGCCCAGCACCACTGACCCGCAGCCCAGCAGCCCCGCCGCGACCGCACCGTGAAAGGCTTCAGGCGCGGCAGCGTAGGTCATGCGCGCGGCGGCGACGCTCGGCACCAGCCCATGCTCGGCAATCGCCGCGAGCACCGCATTGGCGAAGAACTTCTGGACGTCGGTCGGCTCCTCGCCGGTGACCAGCAGCCAGAAATAGCTGGTGAAATCCATCTTGCCGATGATGTCGCCGCACAGGTCGCGCCCGCGCACGGTGATGCTGGTCGCATCCGAGGTGCAGATCGAAGTGAACGGGGCGTCCTGCTTGCCGATGCGCATATGGGCTCCTGTGCTGGCCGGGCGGGCGCGTAGACACCGCCAGAATGTTTCGATTTACGAAGTTGATTTCGTATATCGAATTTTCTATGAGTGGCGATCAGGGAGATGTCAATATGGCCAAGCCGCTCGCCAATGTCACCGTGCTCGAAATGGGCACCTTCATCACCGGTCCTTGCGCCGGAATGATGCTCGCCGATCTGGGCGCTGACGTGATCAAGGTGGAAAGGCCCGATGGCGGCGATCCGTTCCGCGCATTTCGCGGCGGTTTCTACAGCCCGCATTTCCAGACCTATAACCGCAACAAGCGCTCGATCACGCTCGACACGCGCGGCGGCCCCGATCTCGAGGCGTTCGACCGCATGGTCGCTTCTGCCGATGTGTTCATCCAGAATTTCCGCCCCGGCGTCGCCGACAAGCTCAAGGTCAACCCCGAACGGCTGCGCGCGATCAATCCGCGGCTGATCTACCTCTCGATCTCGGGCTTCGGCGCGACCGGGCCCGACCGCGACCGCCCCGCCTTCGACACCGTCGCCCAGGCCGCCAGCGGCTTTTTGCGGCTGTTGGTCAACCCTGCCAATCCGCGCGTCGTAGGCCCCGCGCTGGCCGATGCGATTACCGGCTTCTACGGCGCGCAGGGCGTACTGGCCGCGCTGCACGAGCGATCCAGCACCGGCAAGGGGCGGCTGGTCGAAGTCTCGATGTTCGAGGCGATGGCACATTTCAATCTCGACGATTTCACCCATTATCTCTCCGACGATCAGGTGATGGGCCCGTACAGCCGGCCCAATGTCTCGCAATCCTATGTCTTCCAGTGCCAGGGCGGCGAATGGATCGCGCTGCACATGTCTTCGCCGCCCAAATTCTGGGAGAATCTGGCGATCGCCGTGGGCCAGCCTGGCATGCTGGAGCGGCCCGAATTCGCCAGCCGCGACGCGCGCATCGCCAATTACGAGAAAGTCGCCGAATTCCTGGCCCCGCTTTTCGCGGCGAAGCCCCGCGGCGAATGGTGCGCGACGCTCGAGCAGCTCGAGGTCCCGCATTCGCCGGTCTACAGCGCGCCCGAAGTGATCGAGACACCCCAGGCGCAGCATCTGGGGCTGGTGCTCGAGGATCCGAATGGTCCGCACGGGCCTTTCCGCACCATCCGCTCGCCGCTCAGCTTCGATGGCGAGCGCGCGACCAGCGTCACGGCCCCGCCGGTGCTGGGGCAGCATAATGACGAATTGCTGGGCGCGGATACGGCGGCATCCGCCGCAGCGGAGTGAGCGCGCTTCGCCAATGGGGCGACATCGCCTTGCCTGATACACGGCAAGCGGCTAGCGCTCAGACCATGGACGAACCCGCCAAGCCCGGCAAGGACAGCGAATATCTCTCGACGCTCGAGCGCGGGCTCAAGGTGCTGCGCGCGTTCGACGCGACGCATCCCGAAATGCAGCTGAGCGAAGTGGCGCAGGTTACCGGGCTCAGCCCTGCGGTCGCGCGGCGTTGCCTCAACACGTTGGTGCAACTGGGCTATATCGCGCAGTTCGGGCGCAAGTTCCTGCTGCGGCCCGAGGTGCTGAGCTTCGGTACGGCCTATCTCTCGTCGATGAATGTCGAGCAGGTGGTGCTGCCGCCACTGCAGAAACTGCGCGACGATACTGGCGACAGCTCGTCTATGGCGGTGCTGTCGGGCACCGATATCCTCTATGTCGCGCATGTCTCGACCAACCGCCGCATCCGCCTCGGCGCGAATGTCGGCACGCGCTTTCCCGTTCATGCGACTTCGCTCGGCAAGGTGCTGCTCGCCTTTCAGCCCGAGCCGGTAATCACGCGCTACAAGGCGGCGGTCAGCCTGCAGCGCTTCACCGAGCGGACGGTGACGACCCCAGAGGGACTGGAGCAGCGCCTGCAGAGCGCGCGCGAGACCGGCTATGATTCGGCGCTCGACGAGCTAGATTACGGCATCGTCTCGGTCGCGGTGCCGGTGTTCGATGCGCAGCGCAATGCGATCGCATCGATCAACTGCTCGACATCGACCACGCGCATCTCGCAGGACGAGCTTGTCCGCACCCGTCTGCCCATGCTGCGCGAAGCGGCCGCCGAGATCGGCAGCGCGCTTCAGCGCTGGCCGACGCTGATGCACTCGCTGCAGCAGAACTGATCCCCTGCCCGCGAGGGCACTCTATCTCCCCAGCCCGTCCATCACGCATGGCGCACGTCTTGTGGCCAGCAGCCCATGGCCGCCTGCACGCGCCCGCTTCGCTTGCCGCATTCAAACTTCGCATATCGAACTTGACTTCGTTTTACGAACAATTTACCCGAAGCATAACCTGCCCGCACAAGCCTACGAGGCTCATGACAATACAGCGGCGGGATCCACTGGATGAGGGGAGCAGGTGCAATGCCCGCGATTTGGAACAAGCTGCTGCTGACAGGTTCGGTTTCCGCGCTCGCGCTGCTGGGAGCGACACCCGGCTTCGCGCAGGATCAGGTGACCGAGGAGGCCGGTGAAGGCGAAATCGTGGTCACCGCGCTGCGCCGCAATTCCACTCTGCAGGACACGCCTGCCGCGATCACCGCGTTCAACGCGGAAGCGATCGAGAATGCCGGCATCGACAAGGCCGCCGACTTTATCGGCCTCACCTCCAACGTCCAGCTCATCGAGACGCAGAACGCGGGCAACGCGTTCGTCATCATTCGCGGGATCACCCAGAACCGAAATTCCGAGCCCTCGGTCGCCGTTGTGGTTGACGGAGTGCAGCAGGTCAATGCTGCCCAGTTCAGCCAGGAGCTGTTCGATATCGAGCAGATCGAAATCCTCAAAGGGCCCCAAGGCGGTCTCTACGGGCGCAACGCCATCGGCGGGGCGATCATCATCAACACCAAGCAGCCCAGCGACCAGTTCGAGGGGCGGGTGTTTGCCGGGGTCGACAATGGCTTTGGCTATACGCTCCGCGCCGGGATTTCCGGGCCCATCAGCGACACGCTGAAATTCCGCCTCGCGGGCTCCTATCGCGACACCAACGGTTATATCCCGAACACCTTCCTCGGCGAGGATGCCGATCCGCTCGAGGATATCTCGCTGCGCGGCAAGCTGCTGTGGACGCCGACCGACCAGCTGACCGTCGATCTGCGCGCCTCGATGTCGCTGCTGCGCACCCAGGCGCTCTATTACAATATCGTCGCCGATGTGAACGACACCAGCCTGCCGGTGCGCGTCAACAACGCCGGACAGAACGACCGCGACATCTACAACGTCTCGGCCAAGATCGATTACAAGGCGGACTGGGGTTCGATCACCTCGGTGACATCCTATGACACGCTGTCCGAAATCCTCACCGGTGACGCGTTCAACTTCCTCCCGATCCGCGAATCGCTGTTCTTCGCGCTGTTCGGCTTCGATCTCAACCAGAGCCAGTTCCTCGATGTCGAGGCGATCAGCCAGGATCTGCGTATCCAGTCGAACGACGACAATGCGTTCACCTGGTCGCTCGGCGGCTATTTCATCGACACCAACCGCTACATCTCGACCGGCAACATGGTCGATACGGGGCAAGGCGTGTTCCCGGTGTTCCGCACGCCCGGCACCGATCCGCGCAACCCGCAAGCGACATTCCTCGCGGATTCGCAGAACAACTTCGCCTGGGCGGTCTATGCCAATATCGGCTACGAGTTTTCCGAGGCGTTCCGCGTCGATGCGTCGCTGCGTTACGACAAGGACCGCCGCCGCAACCGCACGCTGACCCCGACGGCGTTCATCCCCGTCGTCCCGGGCTTCCCCACCGGGCGCACCGGCGAGGTCCGCCGCGAGACCTTCGACGAATGGCAGCCCAAGTTCACGCTGACCTACAAGCCTGCCGAGAACGTCACCATCTATGGCGGATATAGCCGCGGTTTCCGTTCGGGCGGCTTCAACCAGACCGGCGTCGGCGCAGTTGCGGCGGGCACCGGAGTGGTCGGCGTTGCGGACATCTACGAGGCCGAGGTCGCCGACACGTTCGAGATCGGCGTCAAGACCAACCTGTTCGACCGGATGCTGACGCTCAACGCCAGCGCCTATACCACCAAGTCCGAGAACGGCTATTTCTTCGTCTTCCTCGCCGCCAACTCGACGCAGAATCTGGGCAATGTTCCCGAGGTGCGGCTGCAGGGTTTCGAAATCGATGGCACGCTGCGTCCGGCGCGCGGATGGGACATCAATTTCGGGCTCGGTGTCACCTATAGCGAGATCAAGGAATTTCCCGATCCGACCGTGATCGGCAACGAGGCGCCGTTCATTTCGCGCTATACGATCAATCTGGGCACGCAATACGAGACCAATCTGGGCGACAGCGACCTCAAGGGCCGCATCCGTATAGATTACAACCGCACCGGCAAGACCTGGTTCGACGTGCCGAATTCGACCGTGCGCCGCCCGGTCGACCTGGTCAACGCACGGCTCACGCTTGATGGCGGCGCATGGTCGCTCACCGGCTTTGCCGACAATCTGTTCAACGAGAGATACAATGCCGAATTCTCGCCCGGCGGCTTTGTGTTCAAGGGCCGCCCGCGCGTCTTCGGCATCGAGGCGCTCTACAAATTCTGACCTAGCAACGACGGGAAAGCATCCATGGCACGCATCCTCATCCTCTATTATTCGGGCTATGGGCATACCGAGATCATGGCAGGCGCCGTGGCGGCAGGGGTGAATGCGGTCGAGGGCTGCGAGGCGGTGGTCAAGCGCGTGCCCGAACTGGTGCCCGACGAAGTTGCCGCGGGATCGGGCATGAAGGTCGATCAGGCCGCGCCGTTCGCCAGCCCGGACGAGCTCGCCGATTATGACGGCATCATCTTTGGCACCCCCACGCGCTTCGGCAACATGGCCGCGCAGATGCGCAATTTTCTCGACCAGACCGGGGGCCTCTGGGCCAAGGGCGCGCTGATCGGCAAGCCCGCCAGCGTGTTCGTCTCGACCGCCAGCCAGCATGGCGGGCAGGAAACCACGATCACCTCGTTCCACACCACGTTGCTGCACCACGGCATGATCGTCATCGGCCTGCCCTACAGCTTTGCCGGCAACACCATCATGTCCGAGATCAGCGGCGGCACACCCTATGGTGCGAGCACGATCGCGGGCGGCGACGGGTCGCGCCTGCCTTCCGAAAACGAACTTGCAGGTGCCCGCTTTCAGGGCGAGCATGTCGCCCGCATCACGCGGAAACTGTCGGCCTGAGGGGGCTGCTGACCCGGCGTGGACACAAGATGAGGAGGAAGCCATGAGCCAGCTAGTCAATCGCCTGCACCACACCGCCTACACCACCCGCGATCTCGAGGCGACGCGCGCCTTCTATGAGGACGTGCTGGGTTTTCCGCTGGTCGCGACCTATTGCGAGAAGGACGAGCTGTTCGGCAAGGAGCGCACCTATTGCCACTGCTTCTTCGCGATGAAGGACGGCAGCGCGCTGGCCTTCTTCCAGTTCGCCAACGAGGACGACCAGGCCGAATTCAGCCCGCCCATTCCGGAATCGCCCTTCCATCACATCGCGCTGCATGTCGATCCCGACGCGCAGGCCGAGCTCGAGCGCCGCATCGCCGCAGCCGGGATCGTCGAGCCGCAGACCTATATTCTCGAGCACGGCTATTGCCGGTCGGTCTATGTCAAGGATCCCAATGGCATGATCATCGAGTTCACCTGCGACGCGCCCGAGGCGCTGGCGATCGAGGATCAGGTCCGTGCCAAGGCGCGCAGCGAACTGGCGCGCTGGCTGGCGGGCGATCACAGCAACAACAACACCTTCCGCAGCGCAGAGGCGGCCTGATCGATGCACGGCCCGGTTTGTCGGCTGGGCCCGAGCCATGCCAGGACGCCGCCCGAACCGAGGCTGGGCGGCAAGACGCTCTGGCTGGAGGTCTGTGACGGGCACCTGGCCGTCGAACGGGTCGGCCAGGGCCCAACGGTCGTGCTGCTGCATGGCTGGACGCTCGACCGGCGGATGTGGACCATGCAGGCGCGCGCGTTGGCCAACCGCTTTACCCTGGTCGCGATCGACCGTCGCGGCTTCGGGCAATCGACAGCCCCCCCGGACCGGATTCGCGAAACCGACGATATCGCCCGACTGACTGATCATCTGGACCTTGCCGCTTTCCACATTGTCGGCATGTCACAGGCGGGCGCCACCGCCATCGCCTATGCCCAGCAGCATCGAGACCGGGTCATAACGCTGGTGCTGCAAGGCATTTCACTGGCCGGAATCCCCGATCAGGCCAACGCGTCAGACCGCATACCGCTATCGGAATATGCCGAGCTGGTCAGGCAGGGCATGCTCGCATCGATGAAACGGCACTGGGCACAGCATCCGCTCATGGCCGGGCTGTCGGGCGAAGCCGAACGGATCGGCGCGGCCATGCTTGCCGATTATGACGGCCGCGACCTCGCCGCCGGTCCTGCCGGTCCGTCGGCGCGGCTCGATGCGATGGCAGCGCTGTGCATGCCGGTTCTTGGCGTGACGGGGTGCCAGGACACCCCGTGGCGCCGCGACGTGACCCGCGCCGTCGCCCGCGCCGCACCGCTGGGCCAGGCGCGCTTCATCCGCGAGGCCGGGCATCTGTGCAATCTGTCGCACCCGGTGGAGTATAACACTGCGCTCGCGGCCTTTCTGAACCGGCCCCTGCAGCCGGTTCCCGATGCCATCAACGACTGATCTGCCGGAGTCCCCTTCCATGACCGCACCCGACCGCTTTCGCACCACCCATGTCGGCAGCTTGCCAAGACCCGAAGCCCTGCTCGATCTGGTCTTCGCCCGCGAGGGCGGCGAGAGGGTTACCGAAGCCGATTTCGACGCCGCGGTCGAGCAGGCGACGGCCTATGTCATCAAGCGCCAGATCGAGGCGGGGGTGAGCATCGTCAACGATGGCGAGCAGTCCAAGCCCAGCTATGCCACCTATATTAAGCACCGGCTTTCAGGCTTCGGTGGCGAAGCGGGCCAGTATGAGTTTGCCGATCTGGAGGCCTTTCCCGGCGCGAAGGCCCAGGTGTTCGGCAACAAGGGCCGCGCCAAGCGCTCCGCCCCGGCTTGCACCGCGCCGATCACGGTGATCGACATGGAAGCGCCGCGCATCGATGCCGAGCGGCTGAGGCGGCTCGCCAACGGCCACGCCACCTTCATGTCCGCTGCTTCGCCCGGCGTCACCGCGCTGTTCTTTCCCAACCAATATTATGCCAGCGACGAGGACTATGTCTTCGCGCTCGCCGAAGGGCTGCGCCACGAATACGAGACCATCGCCGCAGCAGGCATTACGCTGCAGGTCGATTGCCCCGATCTTGCGATGGGCCGGCATGTGCAGTTCACCCATCTGAGCCTCGAGGATTTCCGCAAGCGCATCGGCATGAACGTCGCCGCGCTCAACCATGCGTTGCAGAACATCCCGGCGGAGCAGCTGCGCATGCACCTGTGCTGGGGCAATTATCCCGGGCCGCACCATTGCGATGTCGCGCTGGGCGAGATTGCCGACATCGTCTGGAGCGCGAAGCCGCAAACCGTGCTGCTCGAAGGCGCAAACCCGCGCCATGCGCACGAGTTCGCGTTCTTCGAAGAGCATCCGCTGCCCGAGGGCAAGATCCTTTGCCCCGGCATGGTCGAGCCGCAAAGCCCCTATATCGAGCACCCGGAGCTCATCGCGCAGCGCATCGGCCGCTATGCCGATCTGCTTGGCCGCGAGAGGGTGATGGCCGGGGTCGATTGCGGCTTTTCGGTCCATGCCGGGAGCAACAGCCTCGATCCCGAGATCGTCTGGGCCAAGCTGGCCGCATTGTCCGAGGGGGCCGCGATCGCGAGCCGGAAATACTGGTCGGCCTGAAGCCGATCGGTAAGCCCACCAGCGCCGACAGCAATCAATTCCGCTATGGCAGGGAACCATCGCGGCGTTCAGGGCTTGGGATTTCGCAAGGAGTCCTGAATGCCCGATGAACTGATCGTCAACGGAACGCCCTACCCGATGCCCGAAGACCCGCGTGTCACGCTGCTCGATTTTCTGCGCCACGATCTGGGGCTGACCGGCACCAAAAAGGGTTGCGACCACGGCCAGTGCGGCGCGTGCACCGTGATCGTCAACGGCCTGCGCATCAACAGTTGCCTGACGCTCGCGGCGATGCACGAGGGCCATCAGGTCACGACGATCGAGGGCCTGGGCATTGCGGACGAGCCTTCGCCGCTGCAGCGCGCCTTTGTCGAGCATGACGGCTTCCAGTGCGGCTATTGCACGCCGGGGCAGATCTGTTCGGCGACCGCGATGCTCGACGAGATCGCGAATGGCTGGCCGAGCGATGCCAGCAAGACGCTCGACGGCCCCTTCGAGGCTAGCGGTGAGGAAATTCGGGAACGCATGAGCGGCAATCTGTGCCGCTGCGGCGCTTATGCCAATATCGTCGCCGCGATCCGCGACGTCGCCGAATCGGAGCCTGCGGCATGAGGCCGTTCCAGTACCAGCGCGCGCATTCGATCAGCGATGCCTCGACGATCGCGGCGCTGCCCGAGGCGATGCTGATCGCGGGCGGCACCAACCTGCTCGACATGATGAAGCTTCAAGTGGCGACGCCATCGCAGCTGAGCGATATCGGGCGGATCGGGCTCGACGGCATCCAGGACACGCCCGATGGCGGCCTGCGGATCGGCGCTCTCGCAACCAACACCGCAACCGCAGTAAACCCGCGCGTGCGCGCCGATTATCCGGTGCTCGCGCGCGCGATCCTGGCCGGCGCGACGCAGCAGCTGCGCAACAAGGCGACAACCGGCGGCAATCTGTGCCAGCGCACGCGCTGCTATTATTTCATGAACGTCGAACAGCCCTGCAACAAGCGCGATCCGGGCAGCGGCTGCGGCGCGATTGGCGGGGTGAACAAGCTGCACGCGGTGCTCGGCACCAGCGACCAGTGCATCGCGACCTATCCAGGCGACATGGCTGTCGCGATGACAGCCCTGGGTGCCACGGTTGTAATCGCAACCGGCAAGGGAACGGAGCGGACGGTTCCGCTCAGCGATTTTCACTGCCTGCCTGGTGACACCCCGTGGCGCGACAATGTGCTGGAGGCAGGCGAGGTGATCGTCGCGGTCACGCTGCCCCCGCCGGTGCAAGCCACGCAGCTGTACCGCAAGGTGCGCGAGCGGTCGTCCTATGCCTTTGCCCTGGTGTCGATTGCCGCCGTGATCGCGATGGACGGCGGCAAGTTCACGCGCGCCGATTTCGCCTTTGGTGGCCTCGCGCACAAGCCGTGGCACGACCCGCGCATCGGCGAACTGCTCGTTGGCGCGCCCCCCTCGCCCGAGCTGTTCGACCAAGCTGCCGACCTCCTGCTCGAAGGGGCAGAAGGCCAGGGCGACAATGATTTCAAGATTCCGCTCGCCCGCCGCACGTTGCACGCGGTGCTGGCCGAAGCGGTGGAGAAGGCGGCATGACCGTGCATGTGAAGCAGGACAAGCCGTCGGCCGAGAACCGGCTCGACACGATGCGCCAGGGCGTGATCGGCAAGCCGGTCTCGCGGATCGAGGGGCTGGCCAAGGTCACCGGCACCGCGCCCTATGCTGCAGAATATCCGGTCGAGGGCTGCGCCGAGGGCGTGCTGGTAACGGCGACCATCACGCGGGGCAGTGTCGTGCGGATCGATGCCGAAAGCGCGCTTGCGATGCCCGGCGTGATCGCGGTGATCGATGACGAGCGACTGACCACGCGCCCCGCCCAGGGCACCGCCAACGAGGCACCGCAACAAAAGCCGCGCACGATCTGCTATTGGGGGCAGCCGCTGGCGCTGGTCGTCGCGGAGAGCTTCGAGCAGGCGCGAGATGCGGCCAGGCTTCTGGTCGTCGAATACCAGCCCGACGAGGCCGCGCCCGTCGAAGCCGACCCGAGCATTGCAGAGGAACAGGAAGACGAGACCGTCCGTGAGGGCCATCTCGACAAGGCGATGTCCGATGCCGCCCATGCCGTCGATCTCACCTACACGACCAAGGGCCATGCGTCTGCCGCGATGGAGCCGCACGCCGCGATCGCGCAATGGGACGGCGAACGCCTGACCGTCCACGCCTCGCTGCAGATGCTCAACTACAACATCACCGAGCTGTCCGATGCGCTCGACCTGCCCGAGGACAGGATCCGCCTGATCTCACGCTATGTCGGGGGCGGGTTCGGGTCGAAGCTCGGGATCAGTGAGGAAGTCGTCGCGGCCTCTATCGCCGCGATGCAGCTCGAACGCCCCGTGCGCGTCGTGATGTCGCGACAGCAGGTCTTCCAGAGCATCATCCGCCGGTCGGAAACGACGCAGCGGCTCCGCCTGGCCTGCGATACCGATGGTAGGCTGACCGGCTTCGGGCACGAGGCGCTGGTCTCCAACCTTCCCGGCGAGGAATTTGCTGAACCGGTGCTGCAATCCTCGCACTTCCTCTATCCGGGCGAGAATCGCGAGCTGGTGCTGAAACTCGCCCGCATCCACCGCATGACCGCAGGCTCGGTCCGCGCGCCGGGTGAGGCCGTGGGCATGCCCGCGCTCGAGGCGGCAATGGACGTCCTCGCCGAGCGGGCGGAGATCGATCCGGTCGAGCTGCGCTTGCGCAATATTCCCGACAAGGACCCCGAACAGGGCCTGCCCTTCTCGTCGCACAAGCTCGCCGAATGCCTGCGCCAGGGGGCCGAAGCGTTCGGATGGGACAGCGGCCCGCGCAAGCCCCGCATGCGCCGCGAAGGTGAATGGTGGATCGGCACCGGCATGGCGAGCGCCGCGCGCGTGCACAATGTCGCCGAAGCCAAAGCCCGCGTCACGCTCAAGGCGGATGGCACCGCGCTGGTCGAAACCGACATGACCGATATCGGGACCGGCACCTACACCATCGTCGCGCAGATTGCGGGCGAAATGCTGGGCTTGCGCCCTGACCAGGTGCTTGTCGATCTCGGAGACTCTGACCATCCGCGCGGCCCTGGATCGGGCGGCAGCTGGGGGGCGCCGTCGATCGGCTCTGCCGTCTATGTCGCATGCATGGCGATCCGCGAGGCGCTGGCCGACACGCTCGGCATTGACGAGGCCGCTCTGGCGCTCGCCGATGCCAAAGCGGGCAACGGTACGCCGCTGACCGAACTGCTCGGCGGCAAGGATCTGGTGCGCGAAGGCCATTACGAGCCGGGCAAGATCACCGACGATTATCTCGCTTCGGGCTTCGGCGCGTTCTTCGCCGAGGTGCGGGTCAACCATTATACCGGCGAGACGCGCGTAAACCGGATGCTCGGCGCGTTCGGCTTTGGCCGCGTGCTCAACGCCAAGACCGCGCGCTCGCAATGCCTGGGTGGCATCACCTGGAGCATCGGCATGGCGCTGACCGAGGCGCTCGAATTCGATCCGCGCGACGGGCATCTCGTCAACCGCGATCTGGCCGAATATCACGTTCCGGTGCATCGCGATGTCCCCGATCTCGACGTGGTGCTGGTCGAGGAGCGCGATGCCGCCGCGAGCATCATCCAGGCCAAGGGCATTGGCGAGCTGGGCATGTGCGGCGGTGCGGCGGCGATCGCCAACGCGATCTACAATGCCTGCGGCGCGCGCGTGTTCGATTATCCGATGACGCCCGATCGGGTGCTGGCGGCCATGCCCGACTGATCGCCACCCGCGCCTGCCGGTAGCGCTTTTGGACAAAGCAATTTCAATACGCTAGACCCTGGCCACTGCCTTTCCCTGCGAGATACCCTGCCGTCATGACCAACCGGAACGTTCCCCGCGCCAGTGGCCCCGCGAACCGCTGGGCGGTCGCCGGCCTGATGGCAGGCATCGTCTTTTTCGTGCTCAGCGCGGCTATTGCCTATTTCAACATCGCCAACATGCGCGCCAGCGACAATGCGATCCGCAAGACGCATACGGTGCTGAATGCACTCGACGACATGTTGTCCGCAACGCTCGACGCAGAAACCGGCCAGCGCGGCTATCTGCTGACCGGGCGCGAGGCCTATCTGGAGCCCTATGTCGAGGGTGCTGCGCTGGCGCGAACCAAGCTGGGAGTGCTGCAAACGACGATGCGCGGCGATCCCGTGCAGGAGGACAATGTCGAGCAGCTCGAACGCAACGTCGAACAGAAGCTGCGCGAGCTCGATGCGACGATCCGGCTGCGGCGCGACGAGGGTTTTGCTGCGGCATTGGCGGCTGTGGATTCGGACCGCGGCAAGGCGGCGATGGACGCGATCCGCGCCCAGATTGCCAGCATGTCGCGGGAGGAGCTTCGCAAGCGCCAATCCAATATCGATCAGATGGCCGCTGCCTCGAACACCGCCGTCATCAGCGCGGTGGTGACAAGCGCGAGCGGCATTGCGCTGACCATCGCCATCTTCCTGCTGATGGCACGCAGCATGCGCCAGCGCGCGCGCCAGCAATGGCTGCAGCAGGCGCAGGTCGACCTCTCCGCCGCGATGATGGGGGACAAGTCGATCGAGGACCTTGCCGCTGCCATTCTTGCCTTTCTTGCCGACAAGACCGGAAGCAGGGCGGGTGCGCTGTTCAAGGGCGAAGGCGGAAGCTTCAACCGTGCCAGCATGCTCGGCGTCGCACAGGGAGCGGATGTTCCGGTTAGCTTTGCGCTGAACGAGGGCCTGCTCGGCAAGGCGGCGGTCGATGGTCAGTTGATCGTGCTGAACGATATTCCGCAGGGCTATCTCTCGATCGGTTCGGCACTTGGCAGCGACGTGCCGCGCCACCTCGTGATCGCCCCGACCAAGGCCGACGACCGGGTCAACGGCGTCATCGAGCTCGGCTTTTTCGAGCCCGTCGACGAACTGGTGCTCGAACTGCTCGAACAATCGAGCGGTGCGATCGGCATCGCGCTGCGCTCGGCCCGGTTCCGCACCCGGTTGCAGGATGCGCTGGAAGAGACGCAGCGTCAGGCGGGTGAGCTGCAGGCGCAGAGCGAGGAGCTGCGCGTCTCGAACGAGGAGCTCGAGGAACAGGGCAATGCGCTGCGCGAAACGCAGGCACGGCTCGAGCTGCAGCAGGTCGAGCTCGAACAGACCAACAGCCAGCTCGAGGAGCAGGCGCAGGCGCTGGAAACGCAGCGCGACGATCTGGAACGCGCCTCCGCGGCGCTGCAGCTGAAGGCGCGCGAGCTCGAACAGGCAAGCCAGTACAAGTCCGATTTCCTCGCGAACATGAGCCACGAGCTGCGCACGCCGCTCAACTCGCTGCTGATCCTGTCAAAGCTGCTCGCCGACAATCCCGACGAGCGTCTGTCCGACGAGCAGGTCAAGTTCGCACGCACCATCTATTCGGCGGGCAATGACCTGCTGGTGCTGATCAACGACATTCTCGACCTGTCCAAGATCGAGGCAGGGCATATCGAGATCCAACCTGCGCCCGTGCTGACCGAGCGGCTGGCGAGCGACATGCAGAAGGTCTTCCAGCCCATTGCCGACGAGCGGGGTCTGGCGCTCGAGATCGAGCGCGATGCGAATTGCCCTGTAACGATCGAGACCGACCGGATGCGGCTCGAACAGGTGATCAAGAACCTGCTGTCGAACGCGCTGAAGTTCACCGAGCGCGGCAGCGTGCGGCTGAGCTTCTCCCCCGTCGGCGAGGACCGGTTGGCGATCAAGGTCGCCGATACTGGCATCGGTATCGCCAAGGCGCAGCAGGCCAGCATTTTCGAGGCCTTCCAGCAGGCAGATGGCACGATCAGCCGCAAATATGGCGGCACAGGGCTGGGTCTTTCCATTTCGCGCGAACTGGCGCGGTTGCTCGGCGGCAAGATCAGCCTGGAAAGCAAGGTCGGCGAAGGCAGCTGCTTCACGCTCACCATTCCCGTCATTTACGACGCCGCGATGGTGCCCGCACGACAGCTCGCACCCGTCGCAGCGCCCGCCCTGCCCTCGCCCGCCCCTGCTCCGAAGCCGCGCGCAGCAAGGCCCGCCGCCGCAGTCCCGAGCGTCGCTGCCGATGACCGCGCTGCGCTGACCGAAGGCAAGCAGCTGCTGCTGGTGATCGAGGACGATGCGACCTTTGCCGACATCGTCTGCGAACTTTCGCGCGAGATGGGCTTTCAGTGCATCGTCGCCAGCACCGCGCAGGACGCGATCGCGCTTGCCGGCGAATATCGCCCGCACGCAATCGTGCTCGATATCGGCCTGCCCGACCAATCGGGCCTGACCGTGCTCGATCAGCTCAAGCATCGGGACGAAACGCGGCATATCCCGATCCATGTCATCTCGGGTGCGGATCAGGGCCCGACGGCGCTGGCGCTGGGCGCGGTCGGCTTTCTCGGCAAGCCCGCGCGGCGCGACGAGCTGGCCGAAGTGCTGGCAACGCTTCAGGCCAAGCTTGCCTCGCGCATGCGCCGCGTGCTGATCGTCGAGGATGACGCCGTGCAGCGCGAAGCGGTCGGACAGCTGCTCAAGTCGCAGGATGTCGAGACCGTGGGCGTCGGCACCGCCGCCGATTGCCTCGAGCGGCTGCGCAGCGAGACGTTCGATTGCGTCGTGCTTGACCTTTCATTGCCCGATGCCTCGGGCTTTGCAGTGCTCGAGGAGCTGAGCGCCGACGAGGCCCATGCCTTCCCGCCGGTGATCGTCTATACCGGGCGCGAACTGACCGCCGACGAGGAACAGCGGCTGCGGCGCTATTCGAGTTCGATCATCATCAAGGGGGCGAAATCGCCCGAGCGGCTGCTCGACGAGGTGTCGCTGTTCCTGCACCAGGTTGTCGCCGATCTGCCGCCCGAACAGCGCAAGATGATCGAGAAGGCGCGCCACCGCGACGCCGCGCTCGAAGGCCGCCGTATCCTCATCGTCGAGGACGATGTGCGCAACGTCTATTCGTTGACCAGCGTGCTCGAACCGCGGGGTGTGGTGACCCAGATCGCACGCAACGGCCAGGAGGCGATCACCGCGCTGGAAGCGGCGGGCGAGGATCCTGAAAAGGCGATCGACCTGGTGCTGATGGATGTGATGATGCCGGTGATGGACGGGCTGACCGCCGCGCGCACCATCCGCAGCGAAGCGAAATGGGCGAAGCTGCCGATCATCATGCTCACCGCCAAGGCGATGCCCGATGACCAGCAGAACTGCCTGGACGCCGGTGCGAATGATTATATGGCCAAGCCCATAGACGTCGACAAGCTGCTGTCGCTGGTGCGCGTGTGGATGCCGCGCTGATGGCCGAGAATATCGAGGATATCGAGATCGAGCTGCTGCTCGAGGCGATGTACCAGCATTATCACTATGACTTCCGCAACTATGCGCGCGCCTCGCTGAAACGCCGGTTGCTGCATGCGCGCAAGCAACTGGGCTATGACAGCATATCGGCAATGCAGTCCGATGTGCTGCACGACCGCACCATGCTGCCGCGCCTGCTGAACTATCTCACCGTGCAGGTCAGCGAGATGTTCCGCGACCCCTCCTATTTTCGCGCGCTGCGCGAGAAAGTGATCCCGCACCTGCGCACCTATGCTTCGCTCAAGGTCTGGGTGGCCGGATGCAGCAATGGCGAGGAACTGTATTCGCTGTCGATCCTGTTTCGCGAGGAAGGCCTTGCGCACAAGACGATGTTCTATGCGACCGACATCAACCCCAATGCGCTGAAGGCCGCCGAGGCCGGCGTCTATCCGCTCGAACAGATCCGGCTGTTCACCGAGAACCACCAGAAGGCGGGCGGCCTGACCTCGCTGTCCGATTATTACACCGCCGATTATGGCCGCGCGGTGTTCGACAAGTCGCTGCGCAATCAGGTCGTCTTTTCTGATCACAGCCTGGTCACCGACAGCGTGTTCGGCGAGATGCACCTGATTTCGTGTCGCAACGTGCTGATCTATTTCAACCGCGAGCTGCAGAACCGGGCGATCGGATTGTTCAAGGACTCGCTTGCCCGGCGCGGATTCCTCGGGCTGGGCTCGAAGGAGAGCCTGCGATTCAGCGCGCATGCCGGTGCATTCAGCGAGTTCGTTGCGGACGAGAAGATCTACCAGCGGGGCCTGACATGACCGGCAAGGCGGTGGTGATCGGTGCATCGGCGGGAGGCGTGCAGGCGCTATCGCAGATTCTTCCGGCCCTGCCCGGAAACTTTCCCTGCCCCATTTTCGTTGTCGTTCATGTCCCGCCGCGCCGGGACAATGCCCTGGTCCAGCTGCTGGCCGCCAAATGCGCACTTCAGGTCAAGGAAGCCGAGGACAAGGAAATGGCGATGGGGGGCACGATCTATTTCGCACCTGCGGATTATCACCTGCTGGTCGAGGAAGGCGGAACGCTTGCGCTGTCTTCGGAGGAACCGGTCAACCATTCGCGCCCGGCCATCGATGTCCTGTTCGAATCCGCCGCCGATGCCTATGGCCCGGCGCTGACAGGTATCGTTCTGACCGGAGCGAACCATGACGGTGCCGACGGCCTGAGGGCGGTCGGCGCGGCGGGAGGGATCGCACTGGTCGAAAACCCTGTGACCGCCGAGGTATCGACCATGCCGTCCGCCGCGCTCGCCGCCTGCCCCTCGGCCCGGGCGATGAGCTTTGCGGACATCGTCAGCCAGTTGCGCGATTGGGCCGCGGCATGACCGGCAGCTTCGACCCCATCAAATGCCTGCTGGTCGACGACCTGCCGGAAAATCTTGTCGCGCTCGAAGCGTTGCTCAAATCCGATGGTCTGGAGTGCCACAAGGCATCGAGCGGCGAAGAGGCGCTCGAACTGCTGCTGGTCCACGATTATGCGTTGGCGCTGCTCGACGTGCAGATGCCCGGCATGGACGGGTTCGAACTGGCCGAGCTCATGCGTGGCAGCGAGCGCTCGCGCCACGTGCCGATCATCTTCGTCACCGCCGGCAGCGGCGATACCGCGCGCCGGTTTCGCGGTTATGAGGCGGGCGCGGTCGACTTCATCCAGAAGCCGATCGAACCCGATATCCTGCGCTCCAAGGCCAACGTCTTCTTCGAGCTCTATAACCAGCGGCGCCAGATCGCGAAGCAGCGCGACAGCCTGGCCGCGATGGGGCTCGAGCTGCAGGCGGCCGACGCACAGAAGAACCGCTTTCTCGCGGTGCTGGCGCACGAGCTGCGCAACCCGATCATGGCGCTGGTCGCGGGGCTGAGGCTGCTCGAGCGGCGCGAAGGCACCGACGCGGTTCCCGAGATCCGCAGCGCGATGAACCGCAGTCTCAGCCACATGACCCGGCTGGTCGAGGACCTGCTCGACATCTCGCGCATCGAGCAGGGCAAGATCTCGCTGCGGCACGAGGAACTGCTGCTGCAGGACGTTATCGGCTTTGCCATCGAGACGGTGCAGCCGATCATCGATTCGGCGGGGCACCGCCTGCACCTTGCACTGCCCGATGACCCGGTCAGGCTGCGCGGCGACCATGCGCGCGTCACCCAGATCGTCGGCAATCTCATCAGCAACGCCGCGCGCTACACCCCCAATGGCGGTGATATTCGCGTCAGCTTGAGGTCAGAGGATCGGTGGGCCAAGATCGAGATCGCCGATAACGGCATCGGTATCGCACCCGAACAGCAGGGACGGATTTTCGACATTTTCGCGCAGGTCGCACCCGATGGCCGGATGAACCAGGAAGGCCTCGGTATCGGCCTGGCGCTCGTCAAGCAGCTCGTCGAACTCCATGGCGGGCGCATCCTGCTCACGCGCAGCGCGCCGGGCGAAGGCAGCAGCTTCGAGGTCTGGCTGCCGCTGGCCTGACCGGGACGCGGTGCGTCAGCGCATCGTCCGAACCTCGTCGTCCCGGCCCGTCATCTCCCAGCGGATCAGCGAGATCGGGATCGATCCCGCAGCGCGGAAACGGTCGTGAAAGGCCTTGATGTCGAACGCTTCGCCCTGCTGCATCGCAACCTCGGCCAGCAGCTTTTCCAGCTCGACCTTGCCCATGTAATAGCCGATGCCATAGCCGGGCTGGCGCAGGTACAGCTCGATATCGAACTGCGCCACCGCGTCGCCGGGCTTCATCCATTTGGGCGTGCGCGCCACCAGCGACTCGTTTGCCTGCTTCCAGGTCCATTCATTGGCCTGCATGCGGATCTCGGGCAGCACCCGCGCGGCGCGCTTGGCGCCCAGGATATAGTCGATCTCGCGCGTCTTGGGCCGGTCCTCGAGCATGCCGGCCTGCAGGATCATCTCTTCCAGATAGAAGGCCCAGCCCTCGTTGCGCAGCCCGTTGACGAAGAACAGCCGCGGCTTGCCGCGAATGGGACGCGTATCGCGCGCCGCCTGAAGGCCATCGAACATGTGGCCTGGCAGATTGTGCGCGCGCAGCGGCAGGCCATCGCGAAACTCGGCCTGGAAGAAGAAATGCAGGTTGAGCGGCGGGTCGAACAGGCCGGGCTTGGAAGGATCGCGCTCGAACGGGAACACATAGGGCCCCTCTTCGGGATCGTGCTGCACATAATCGGGAATGGTCACCCACTGGCCTTCGCGCAATTGCTTGAGCAGGTGCTCGTCCTCGGCCTTGCGCTTGGTATCGAACTCGGCGCGGGTCTTCACCGGTTCGGGCATCGGGATCGCACGGTTGCGATGCTCCTCGATCTTGAGAAACGCGACCTGGCGCTGATATTCGCGCTCGCCGATCGTCTCGACCTCTTCGGGCGTATAGGGCAGCAGCAGGACGTTCTTGAGATACCAGGCGTAATTTTCCTTGCCGACCCCGCCATGCGCCGGAAGCCCCGCCTCGATCGATTCCAGCCAGGCCTTGAATTCCGCTGCCGCCGCCTGCGCCCGCTTCGCCGGCTGCACCAGATCGGGCTGCTCCTTCGCGGCGCGCGCAGCAAGTTCGGCAAAGACGTTGATCTCGACCTGTTTCTGCACGATGGCGAGCCGGGCCAGGTCACCGCGCGGATCGGTCAGGTTGATGCGCGCCTGGCGCAGCGCCGCAGGCACCGCGCCGAGGCTGGCCTTGAACCGCCTCAGTGCATCGCCCTTGAGCGGAAGCTCGGGAATGCCGAACGCCCCGTGCATCTTCGGGCCGAAGCCCAGATTGGTGGTGCTGTAAAAGGCCGGGTCGCGCTTCCACGGCTGCATCACGCGGTGCTGGAACTCGAGCCCGCGCATTTCCGCCAGTACGACCATGTAATCGACCCGCTCGGCGATCGGCCAGGCGCTGTCGTCGATGGTGCGGAGCCGCTGCTGCAAGCTCGCCAGGTGCTCGGCCTGGCGCTGCATCGCGGCGGGCGTGTAATCGGGCACGCCGCGCACCATTTCGGGCACCGTCAGCGCGCGGAACTCGTCATAGAGCGCCAGCAGCGCGGCATAGCCCGATGCCGGTTGCTCGGTCTGCGCGGCGACCGGCTGCGCGACAACCGGAGCAAGGAGCGGGAGCGCCAGCAGCGCAGCCCAGTGACGCCAGTTCCGCTTCATGCTGTCTCTCCCTGATATGTCGCTGACTTAAAGTGCGTTGAAGAAGCGGCCCAGGCGCTCCATCGCCTCGACGATCCGCACCTCGGATTCGGACCCGAAGCAGACGCGGAGATGCCCTTCCCCGCCGGGTCCGTAAAAGCTTCCCGCCTCGACCACGACATGCGCTTCCTGCAGGATCGCCATCGCGATATCCTGCGAGCTTCGGCCCGTGCCGCTGATATCGGGAAAAGCGTAGATGGTGGCCTCAGGCGCGGCGCAGGTAACGCCGGGCATCTGGTTCAGCGCCTGCACGACGATGTCGCGCTTGCGCCGATCAGCCTCGACCATCGCCAGCATCGGCTCCTGCGGCCCTTCGACGGCGGCGCGCGCGCCTTCCTGCACGAACACGTTGACATGGGTGACGTCGGTCATCGCGATGGTCAGGATCGCGGGCATCAGCCGCGCATCGGCGGTCACATAGCCCACGCGCCAGCCATCCATCGAATAGGCCTTGGTGAAGGCGAAGCAGGTGATGGTCCGCTCGCGCATGCCCGGCAGGCTGGCGATGCTGACATGCTCTGCGCCGTCATAGGTGATGTATTCGTACACCTCGTCCGAGAGTACGAGCAGGTCGTGCTCGATCGCCAGATCGGCGATATGCTGAAGCTCTGCCCGCGTATAGACGCGCCCCGTGGGATTGGCCGGGTTGATCAGCACGATCATCCGCGTCCTTTCGGTGATCTTGGCTGCGATCGCCTCTTTCGTAATGGCAAAGCCGTTGGCCTCGTCGAGATGCGCGATAACCACCTTGCCCCCGGCAAGCTGGGTCTTGCCGATATGCTGCGGATAATAGGGGTCGAGCAGGATCACCTCGTCGCCCGGATCGATCGCGGCCATGAACGCCGCAAACGAGGCATGGGTGAGCCCGTTGGTCACCAGCACCTCATCGACGCCGTAATCGAGCTTGTTGAAATCGCGCAGTTTCTTCACCAGCGCCTGGCGAAAGGAGAGCGTGCCGCGAAAATCACCATAATGGACTATGCCAGCGTCGAGCGCGGCCTTGGTCGCCTGCTTGATGTGGTCGGGCGTATCGGCATGCGGCCGCCCGAATTCCAGATGGATGAGATCAACCCCCGCAGCGTCGAGTTTCGCAGCCTCGTCGTACATGCCGAAACTCTTCTTCGATCCCGATGCGAGGCGCTGTGCCGGCCATTTCATTATTGCTCTCCGCTGCTGTGCAGACATATGCATAATTGCGTGATATGTAACATTTCAAGCTCTAACTTCGTCGGGGCCGATATTCCTGCCCGGCGGCCCGCAAGCCGCGTGCGATCATGCCCGCATCATGCTGACACGCATATGGCCGCAAAGCTGCGTGCGCGCTGCCGGATCACTTGACCAACAGGATGCGATTGTTCGGCGGGGCGGTCCATTCGAAGCCGCGCTGGGTCACCACGCCATTGTCCTCGAGCGGAATCTTGATCTTGCGCGTACCCCATTCGGGAACGGGCGTGTAGAGGAACAGCTCGATCGACAGAAAATTGCCGGGCCGAAGCGTGTAGGTCATGCGCAGCGGATTGAATTCGGCCATCGACGGTCCAGACCCGTGCCCCAGATCGCCCACCGAGTGGCTGCCGATCACCACATCGGACACCTTGGGATCGGCCACAGGATCGTCATATCTACCGAGCGCCAGCCCAGGGGTCTCGGCCACGCGACGGTTCACTGCGGCCAGCGCATCGCCTGCGGTAACGCCGGGGCGGATCACCTCGAGGATCATCTGGCGGATCTCGCGCGCCTTGTCGAAGGCGCGCTGGACGCCTGGCGGCGGCGCATTCTCGCCGGGCTTCAGCACATAGGCCATGCGCTTCATGTCGGTATAGGCGGTAAGGAAATTCACGCCCCAGTCCATCGTGATCAGGTCGCCATGCTGGATGACATGATCGCCCGACACGGGCCCGCGCGGACCGGGACCAAGAATGTAGATGCTGGGGATGCCGAAGCTGTTGCCCAGGCCCTGCTTGTGCAGTTCCTCCATCATCCACCAGGCGACCTCGCCCGTGGTGGTCTTGCCCGGCGTGATCACCTCGTTCGAGAGCGCGCGCTCGGCGATGGTGCGCGAGAATTCGCCCGCGCGGGCAAAGGCAGCGATTTCGCTGGCAGCATGGCGCGAGCGGAAATCGGACACGAGCTTTTCCGCCGGGACGAGCCGCTGCGCCAATTCCGGCCCCAGCGTTTCGACCAACTTCTGGTGAAGCGAATGGCTGAGACCGTCCGCCGTACCGATCTCGGAGGCGATATTGACGCCGATCCGCTTCGGATTGCGCTCGGCGATGAATGCCTTGAGGTCTGCGGGCGACCTGCGCAGGTCATAGAGCGGACACTGATCGAACGCCGCACCGCCAATGCCGAACGCGGCCCGCTCGATCCGCCCCTCGCCGCGATCGGTGAACACATAATAACCGATATCGCCAACATAGCCGCCGCCCAGCAGCATCGCATTGGGATCATCATGTCCTTCGCGCGAAGCGACGATCCACATGTCGATTCGGTTTTCGCGCATCGCTTCGGGCAGAATCAGGTCGAGCTTGTCCTTGCGAATCTGGCACAGCTGTTCCCAGCGCTGGCGGGCTTCCTGCGCGGTTGCAGGCGTCGCCGCAGCCAGCAGCACCGCCGCAGCGCCAAAACCCAGTCCCCACCGTCCGAACGCCATGCGCATCTCCTCCAGCCTCCGGGATCAGAACCTGTCGCCTGCCCCGTACTTCACCGCAGATACATTCAACTTCACACGATTTTTGTCAATTTTATTGCGCGGCCTCATTCCACCGCTCTGGACGAGGAATGCAGGGGTTCACGCTCGCCCGGGCCCGAGGCGCGTGAACGGCTTGCAGCATTGGGGCCGCAGGCCCCCTGCCAGCAACAAAACTATTGGCAGCGACAGGCATTTTCTTCCACACGGCTGTCATAACTCAGTGCAAATACACATGTATTCGGCTAGTTCGATCCCCTTGGCGGTCCATTGCGATGGAACCGCTTGATCAATCGAGGCTTTTGAGAAAACATGAACGCAAGCTCGGCAGCAGCAACGGTACGTCAGGAAGGGGAGCAGGTGGAAAATCGCGGCGAATATGACCCGAGCAACCCGACATTCCGCCTGGAAAACTCGCCTTTCTATCTGATGGCGCATGCCGATTTCAAATATCACGAAGACATGGACAAGGTGCTGCACAAGCATGGCGTGTCCAAGCCGATTTATCGTGTGATGACGGTATTGCGCGAACAGCAGCCCGCCAGCATCGGTGCGATTGCCGAGGCGGCGCTCACCAAAAGATCGACGATCAGCCGGATCATCGACCGCATGGTCGAACAGGGGCTCGTATCGACAGAGCCCAACCCCGAAGACAACAGGATTACTGAGGTCACCCTGACCCCCGCCGGCCAGCAGACGCTGCGCAAGCTGACCCCGATCGTAGGACGCCAATTCTCGCGCGCGATGGTGGGCATCAGCAACCGCGACATCGCGCACCTGCTTCGGACGCTCAAGAAGATCAGCGACAATCTCAGCAAGCTGCCGATCGAATAGTCTCCGCGCGGTTCGGCCGCGACCCTTGGTCGCCCGAATCATGTGCATTTGCATGTGAATTTTGCTGTGAAGCCGTTGACCGGCGCGATCAAAGCTGCTGTTTCTGCTCGCACGGCTCCAGATGCCAGGGCAAGCAGCGGCGGAAACGAGTTTGCAACAGACACGATCATCGCGCGCCGACCCTAATGCGCTTGCTCGGGCCATGGCATCGGCGCGGTCCGGCAGGCTCGACGAGGCGCGGGCCCTGCTCGAGCATCTGCGCACGACATCGCCTCGCGACCCCGACGTGTTGCAGCTGCTCGGCATGCTGGCGCGCCAGCTGGGCGACCAACCTGCGGCGATCGCCTTGTTTCGGCAGTCGCTGGCCGTCGAGCCGCGCCAGCCCCATGTTCTCAACAATCTCGGCAACGCTTGTGCGGCGACGGGCCAGCAGGAGCAGGCGCTGGAGGCCTATGGCAAGGCGCTCGCGCTCAAGCCCGATTATGCCGATGCCGATATCAACCGGGCGCTTGCGCTGATCGCGCTCGGCAGGGCATCGCAAGCGGCGGAGCATATGGCCGCCCTGGTGCGCGCGCAGCCTGGTTCGGCCCGCGCTTGGGCCGTGCTGGGTCAGGCACTTGCTGCAATGGGCGATCAGGCGCAGGCGGTCATGGCCTATGGCAGGGCCCTGAGGCTTCAGCCGGATCACGGCCCGTGGTTGCACAATCTGGCCGTCGCGCTGCGGCTCGCGGGGCGTCCCGAAGAGTCTCTGCCGCTGTTCGATCGCAGCGCCGCACTTTCCCCCGATGACCCGCGCATCCACTATAATCGCGGCCATTGCCTGCAGGATCTGGGCCGGATGGAAGAGGCGGCTGCGGCCTATCGGCGCGCCATCGCGCTTGCGCCCAGCGATGTCGATCTGCACGATTCGCTCAGCCGCCTGCTCTGGCAGCAAGGCGACCGCGATGGCCATGTTGCCAGCTACCGCGATGCTTTGGTGGAGGCCCCGGACGACGCCGGGTTGTTATGTGGGCTGGCAGAGCGGCTCACGCTGGCCGGGGAGGCTCGAGCGGCGGCGGCGCTGTTGGCCGATGCCGCCGCGCGGGGCGTCGGGGGTGCCAACCTGCGCTTTCGGCTCGGCCAGGCATGCTGGTCTTGCGGCGAACCCGATCGTGCCTTTGCGGCGTTCGAGGCGGCGCTGGAGATCGAGCCGCGCCACCCGCCGACGCTGCGCGAATCGGCACGCTGTCTGATCATTACCGACCGGATCGGCGAGGCGATGCTGCGCATCGCGACCCGGCTCGACGATGACGCTCATGACCAGCAGGCGCTGGCGCTGCAAGGCCTGAGCTGGCGGCTGACCGGAGACGCGCGATTCCACTGGCTGATCGATCCCAGGCTGATCGGCACCGCGATGCTGACGCCGCCCGGTGGCGACGGACCTGGTTTCAACCGCGCGCTCGATGTGGCGCTGGGCACGCTGCACACGGCCCGCACCGCGCCGCTCGAACAGACGCTGCGCGGCGGTACGCAGACCACCGACGACCTTTTCGCGCGCGAACTGCCCGAGATCGTCACGGTGCGCGAAATGATCCGGCAGGCGGTGGAGCGCCATATTGCCGCGCTGCCGGACGATGCGAGCCATCCGTTCCTGGCCCGCAAATCCGCCGGCTTTGCCTTTTCAGGCTCCTGGTCGGTGCGGCTGTCGAGCGGAGGTCATCACAGCAACCATATCCATCCCGAAGGCTGGATCAGCGCGGTCTATTATGTCGCGGTACCGCCCGCGGTCGGCGACGGGCAGAGTGGCTGGCTCAAGTTCGGCGAGACCGGACTGAACCTGGGCGACCGCGAACAGATCCTGCACATGGTCCGCCCCCAACCGGGCCTGCTGGTACTGTTCCCGTCCTATTTCTATCACGGCACCGTGCCCTTTGCGGACACCCAGCACCGCACCACCATCGCCTTCGATATCGTGCCGTCCGGCTGAGGGCGGATCAGCGACCGGCGGTCTGCTTAGAGATCCAGTGATCGACCGTCTGTTCGAGCAGGGTCATCGGCAATTGGCCTTGCGCAAGGATGAGGTCGTGGAAGGCGCGGATGTCGAACCGCGCCCCCAGCGCCTTTTCCGCCCGCGCGCGCATTGCGATGATGCGCAACTCCCCGACCTTGTAGGCCACCGCCCCGGCGGGAGCACCGATATAGCGCGCGAGCTCGCTGTCGATATTGATATCGGCGAGCGCGGTATTCTCCTCGAAGCATCGGCGCGCGCGGGCATAGTCCCAGCCCATGACATGGATGCCGGTATCGACCACCATCCGACAGGCGCGCCACATCTCGGTCGACAGGCTGCCGAACGCCTCATAGCCGTCGCGATATACCCCCATTTCGTGCCCCAGGCGCTCGGCATAGAGCGCCCAGCCCTCGCGAAAGGCGAGCAGATCGCGGGAGCGGCGAAACGAGGGCAGCGCCGGGTTCTCGTTGGTCAACGCGCCATGGGTGTGATGGCCAGGGGCCGCCTCGTGCAGGCTGAGCGCCGGGACCTCGTAGAGCGGGCGCTGATCGAGATGCGAGGTGTTGACGACGAAAGTTCCGGCAAAACCCTTGGCGAAATCGCCGCCGCCGCCGCCGCGCGCGGTGGTATAGCCCTCTTCGAGCTCTGGCGGGACCGGCACGATAGTGAACGGCTGGCGCGGCAGGACCGAAAAATAGCGCGGCAGCACGCCATCGATCCGCTTCGAGGCCGCCGCATATTTCTCGATCAGCCCTTCGCGACTGGTCGCATAGAAGCGCGGATCGGTGCGCAGGAAATGCAGCCATTCGGCAAAGCTCCCGGTAAAGCCGGTAGCGGCGATGACCTTGTCCATCTCGCCGCGGATGCGCTCGACCTCCGACAGGCCGAGTGCGTGGATCTCTTCGGCCGAAAGATCGGTCGTCGTGTAATAGCGCAGCAGGAAATCATAATAGGCCCGCCCGCCCGGCACCGCTGCGATGCCCAGCTCCTTGCGTGCCGCCGCCCGATAGGGCCCGTCGATATAGGCGAGCATCGCGACCTGCGCCGGACGGATATCGCTGCTGATCAGCGCCTGCGCCTCGGCGAGGAGCGCGGGACAGGCCTTGAGCGGGCCGAGCATCGGATCGTCGGCGATCGGCACGGCGATCTGCTTGCGCAGGATGGCGACCGCGACATCGATCACCGGGGCCGGATTGGTCCAGCCCGTGGCGACGCCGCGCTCGAGATTGGCACGCTGCTCGGCAAAATAGCGGGTAATGCCGCGCATCCGCTGTACCCAAGCGCGTGCATCGGCTTGCGATCGGATGTCGAGCCCGCGTGCCACCGCATAGGGCGTGTTGTAGAAGCCTTCGTGCGCGACAAAGGCAAAGCGGCGCTCGTCGAAATCGATGCCCTCGATCCGCCAACCGATCAGCGCGCGCAGATAGCGACGGTCGGTCCGTTCGGCCTCGGTCAGCGCGGCGTCATCCAGCCTGTCGAGTTGCTCGGCCAGGTCCAGCAGCGCGGCGCGCCGCCGGGCCATGCCCTCGAGCGTCTCGTCAGGCCAGCCTTCGCGCGCGCGCGCAGGGTCCGATCGCCCTGCCTCCATCGGATGATCGGCGGAAAAGCGCTCGTACTGCGCGACGATCTCGGCGAATGCCGGCTGCGCCGACACCGATCCGCAGGCCAGCCAGGCGGCGCCTGCGATGGCCAGGGCGCGGGCCAATCGACCTGCCCGCGCCCCGACCGGCCATGGCCTTCCATCAAGGGAGGGTGAAAGGCGCATGGAACTCAATTGGTGAGATAGGCCATCGACATCAGCAACCTGGGCAGCAGCGATGCACCGGCATGGAACCGCACCGGAACAGGCGCGCGCGGACGAACCGACAGCGCATCCGCGTCACCGGTCGCGAGCATGGTGGCGACTTCCGATCCGATCACCGTGTTGGTCGCGAGCCCGCGCCCATTGCATGCCTGGATCGCGATGGCATCATCGCCCAGATCGTAGATTTCGGGCAGGAACGAGGTGTTGACCCAGGCAAGACCATGCCAGAGATAATCGATCTGCGGATCGGGCATGGCCGGGAAATACTGTTTCAACCGCCTCTGGGCCTCGCGATACAGGGCCTTCTCGCCATTGACCGCATAGGACATCGGAAAGGCCGAGACGAGGTGGCCGAGGCCGTCGAGCCGGGCCGTGAAGAGATAGGGCATCTTGTCGGTAAACGCCCCGCCCCGCGGCAGGATCACCTGGCGCTGCGCGGGATCGAGCGGCATCGAGGCGAACTGGAAGACATTGAGCGGCAGCGAGGTCCGGCGCATCGCCGGGTGCAGCGCGGCATTGCCGCCATTGGCTGCCAGCACCACACGCCGCGCGCGCAGGCTGCCGCTGGCGGTATAGCAGAACCACTGGCCCTGCTTGCGCTCGAGCTGCCGCACGGGGCTGTTCGCATAGAGCTTGGCGCCGCGCCGGATCGCGACATGCGCGAGCCCGCGCACAAAGGCCAGGGGGTTGAGCCCGCCGCCATCCTCGAAGCGCAGCGCGCCGCAATAGCGGTCGGTGCCGAACAGGGCCCGGGTCTGGCTGCCATCGACAAAGCTGACCCGGTGGCCCCGCGCCTGCCACTGCCGCGCCATGTCGCGCTGCTGCTGGGCCAGCGCCTCGGTATGCGCAGGCGTGTAGAACCCGTCCTGGCGCATGTCGCACTCGATCTCGTTCTGCCGGATCAGATCGAAGACATGCGCGCCCGATCGGCCGATCATGTCGGTCAGCCGCTCGCCTGCCGCCTCGCCCAGCACCTCGCGGATCGTCTCGGGTGTATGTCGGATATAGTCGGGTGCGATGATGCCGCCGCTCTGACCAGTCGCGCCATCCCCGAACTGTCCGGCCTCGATCAGCGCGACACCGACATTACGCTCGGCCAGATGCAGCGCCGTCGTCATTCCGGCAATGCCGCCACCGATAACGAGCACATCGACATCGTGCACACCGACCAGGCTGTCGACCTGCGGCGCGGGCGCGGCATTGGCGGTCCAGACAGCGTTGGTCAGGCCTTTCGGGCGTCGGCGCGGGGAAATGGGCTGATATTGCATCACAGCCATTCCGACAGCTTGGCGGCAGAGTGGATCACGGCAGGCGCGGACAAGCGAATGTCCCGCTTCAAGCCTGCCGATGGGATCAGGTTCATGGTGGCAACTATCCTGTTCGCCCAGTCGAGGGCGGTGAAAAGGTCGAAACGGTCAGACGGTGGCAGGTTGTCGTTCGGGGCCGGGGCCAACGCGCCGCGCGACGGCGACAAAGGCGAGCACGACGCACAGCGCGACCGGCGTGTTCATGATCATCGGCAGCGACATCTCGTTATTGCCGACAATCGATACGGCGATGAAGATCGCGGTGCCTTCCTGGCGCATCAGATGCTCGATGCCGATCGCGACATTCTCGCGATGGGTGAAGCCGGCAAAGCGCACGATGGTCATCACCACTGCGACCATCAGCACGTTGAGCGCGACGGTGATCCAGAACAGCGCGCCCAGATTTTCGCGCAGCACCGGCACCTGATCGTAGAGGATGACCGCAAACGAGCTGAACAGCACGATCGTCGCGACGTTCTTCAGATAGCGCTTGAACCACAGGGCAAAGCCGGGCTGCCATGCGCGGACAGCAAAGCCCGTCGCAGCCGGCAGTACGGTGATCGAGAAAATGTCCCAGAAGAACGAGGCGAGCGGCACGTTCACATCCGCTTCGAGCCCCATGAAATGCAGCAGCGCGAAATGCGCATAGAAGGGCACGACGAAGATGTAGATCATGCTGAGGATCAGCGTCATCGACATCGACAATGCCAGATCGCCTTTTGCCATGTCGGTGAACAGGTTCGACAGCATGCCGCCCGGTGTCGTCGCCAGCAGCACGAAGCCGACCGCGAGCGCGGCCGTCGGCGCGACAGTGAGCGCCAGGGTCAGGCCGATCGCCGGGGGCACGATCAGCATCGAACACACCCCGAAGATCAGCGCGCGGCGGTTGCGGAACACCTGGCGGAAATCGTCTGCCGTCAGCGACAGGCCCATCGAGGCCATGATCGCGATCAGCGATCCGGGAAGCAGCCAGTTGCCCAGCAGGGCCATGAGATCGGCATAGGTCATGGGCGCGCTGTCCTCAGGCGGTTTCGAGCGACAGCGTGCACGCGCCGTTGCGGCGGATGGTGCGGCAATCGGCCTGCGCCTTGGCGAGATCCTCGTCGAGGATGCGCGCGCAGACATTGGCCTGGATCCAGCCAAAGGGCATCAGCAGCCGACCGCCCTGGCCGTAGAACAGGCCGATGTCATAGAAATCGCCGGGCGGCAGTCCCTTGGTACTGCCGGCGGCCAGATAGGCCAGGACGATGTCGCCTGCCTCCGGATAGGAAGTGGCGTTCTCGGACGGGATGGCGGGCTGCGCCATGCCCTGTGGCAGCGTGCTCGCCGGCATCGGCACCGAGATTTCGGGCCCGGTCCAGATCGCGTGCATCGCCTCCAACCCGGCCTTGCGTTCGGCCAGGTCCCACAGGAAAGCGGCCGAAACCGGCGCGGCGTCGTCGAGCAACCGGCAGCGGGCGGACAGGCCCGATTGCGGCTCGACCAGTTTGATGATGCGCATATCGCTCCCCTATTGTCCGGCGACCATGGCCAGATATTCTTCCTTCTGCAGCGCGATCGGCACATTGCCGTTCAGCCACAGAAAGTCGTGAAACCGCTTGAGATCGAACGCCTTGCCCTCGCGCACCCGTGCCTCGGCGAGGAACTCGGTCGTCTGGATCTTGCCGATCTGATAGCTGATCGCCTGGCCGGGTGCGGCGGCAAAGAAGGTCGCTTCCTCCTCCGCGGTCTCTCGGTCCATCGGCACCATCGCCTGCAGATAGTCGGCGGCTTGGGCGATGGTGAATTCCCCGGTGGCGAGCTTCACGTCGACCTCGACGCGCAGCGCGCGCAGGCGGGCGAAATTGTAGATGATCTCGCGCGTCTTGGGCGCATTGTCCCAGAGCCCTGCCTGCAGCATCATCTCTTCGGCATAGAAGCCCGTGCCCTCGTTCGCCCCGCTGTCATAATAATGGCGGCGCAGCTTATTGGGGTGCTTCCACCCAAGGGTCAGCTGGAAGAAATGCCCCGGCACGCCTTCATGCACGATGATCGGCCTGGGATCGCGCGCGATCGAAAGGTTGAAATAGCCCAGATTGGGCGACGGATCGGGCAGATAGACCGTGGCGTTCTGGCCGACACGCGTGCGGTCGGTGAGATCGAAGGTGCGGCCCAACCATCCGATCGGCGCAAGATAGGCCGGAAAGGGCAGCGCGTTGTAATGCCCGGCCCAGTCGGGGACGGTCAGCAGCCGCTTGTCCTTCAGAAACGCACGAATATCGCGCTCGTCCGAAGCGAGCTTGGCCACCACGGCATCGATCGAAGCGCCGATCGGCAGCTCTGCCACGCCCGCATTGCGGTTGCGCTCGAGCTCCTCGAACAGCACCGAACGGGTCCATTCCTGTCGCCCCATCTGGGCAAGCTGTTCGGGCGTATAGGGGTAGAGAGCTACGTTGCTCAGGAAAAAGCGATAGCTCTCTCCCCCCACCGCCGTCTGGCTGGGCAATGCCTCGCGACGATTCTTGAGAAAGGTTTCGAATGCGGCGAACGCCTTGATCGACTTGGCTACGGCCGCATCCAGCCGCTTGCGCTGGGCAGCATCTGCATGGGGCGCAAGGCCGCTCGCCATGCCTTTCAGGCTGTCCGGGACGATCGCGATCTGCGCCAGCGCCGCATCGACAAAGGGTCCGCGCATGTCGTCGAGATTGGCCTGGCCCGCTGCCAGCACCGCAGGCGCATTGTCGAGCAGCCGGATGACCTGCTCGACCCGCGCGGCCTCGACCGGCGGCGGCGGCAGCAGTATCTCGAACACCGGGCCCAGCGCCTGTGCGACATAGAAATGCGGCTGGCGTCGCCACGCGGCGACATGATCGAGCTCCCAGTGGACGCGCGACAGCGCCGAACCGACAAGCCGGTAATCGACCTTCTCGCTGACGGTCTGCGGCTTGTCCGCCAGTGCCCTCCACTTGGCCTCGAAATTCGCGAGCGCCTTGCGCTGCTCTGCCACGGCGCGGGGCGACCAGTCGGGCGTCCAGCCTTCGGGCCGCACGATGCGCGGAATGTCGTCGCTGGTCGCGGGCTGGGTGGTCGCGCGCCAGGCCCAGAAATCGGCCCCCAGCTGCTGCACCTCGGCCTGCGCCAGCGCTGCCGGAGCCGCTGCCAGCATCGCGCCTGCCAGAACCGCAGAAACGAACGTCTTCAGCATCTTATTTCCTGTTCCTGACATTGCGGTCAAAGAACTCGGCCATCTTCTTGAAGGCAAAGCGCGCCTGGCGAAGATTGTCGCTGGCCCAGGCATGGTTGCCGCCGGGCAGCGTCACCAGCTCGAACATCTGCTCGCGGTCGATCATCTGCTCGGCCAGCGCGATCGTGTCCGAATAGAGCACCACCGGGTCGCGCGTACCGTGAATGATCATCAGCGGATCGTTGATCCCCTTGGCCTGATAGAGCGCCGATTGCGCCTCGTAGCGCGCAGGCATGTCCGGTCCATCGGGCGGTCCCATGATCCACATCTGCGCCGGATAGGCATGCCAGACATTGGTCGCAGGCGCACCCGCAATTCCCGCCGCATAGACGCCAGGCTTCTTGGACAGCGACATGATCGTCATCAGCCCGCCATAGCTAGACCCCCACAGTCCGATGCGCTTCGGGTCGGCATAGCCCTTCTCGATCAGGAAGCGGACGCCGCTTTCCAGATCGTTGATATCGGTCTCGCCATAGCTGTGCAGCTGGGTCTGGTTGTGGTCGCGCCCCTGCCCCCATGATCCACGCACGTTGACGTTGAGCACGATATAGCCCTGCGAGACGAAATACTGGTCCAGCCCCCAGGTCGGGTGCGCGCGCCTGCCGCCCCATTGGTTGCGCACCGCATCCGAATAGACCGAGCCGACGATGACCGGATATTTCTTCGTGGGATCGTAATTGGCCGGCAGGCTGATCCGCGCGACCAGGTTCACCCCGTCGACATGGCTGGGGAACTCAGCATAGCCGATATTCGCCCAGGTCTGCCTGTAGAATTCGGGCTGGGGCGACTTGGTCACCTGAACGGGCTTGGCGGGCTTCGCGGTATCGATGACGAACAGCTCGGGCGGCGTGCTGTCATTGCTGTACCAGTCGGCGATATGGCGGAAGCCGGGCGCATAGACCGGCTCGTGCGTTCCCGCTGCCGAACCGCTCACCTGCTGGACCGCGCCGCCGGCCACCGGCACGCGATAGATCTGGCGATCCGACAGATAGGATTTGTTGGCGGTGAAATAGATCTGGCCGCGCGCCGCATCGACCTCGAAATTGGCGATTTCCCATTTGCCGCTGGTGATCTGACGCGGAGCCTGTCCGGCGGCGCGCTGATGATAGAGATGCAGCCAGCCATCGCGATCGGTCAGGATGATCAGGCCATCATCGCCCGGCGCCCAGGCCACCTGCCAGTCGGGGCGCAGATGCTTGTCCTCGCGCAGCTGGTAGAAGGTCTCGCGCGCACCGCTCGCCACGTCATAGACATAGATGGTGTGCTCCTTGGCCTCCATGTCCGAACCGCTGACGAACAGCCTCTTTCCATTCCCGGACAGGCCGAAGCCCCAGATATGGTGCTTCGCATCGGGGCGCTCGAACATGCGGACGTGGCCCGATGCCAGATCGACATGGCCGACGCTCGCCTTGGTCGTCTCGTCGCCGGGAAAGGCGCGGATGACGCGGTTGTTCTGCTGCTCGCCCTTGGCGTGATAGAAGATATCACGCTCGGGCATCGCGCGGTCATCGGCCTGCTGGAAGGCGATCGCCTTGCCGTCGTCCGACCAGCGATAGTCCTCGATATAGACCTTGGGGTCATCCGACCCGGCGAGGCGGCGAGCGGCCTTGTCCTCGGTTGCGGCACTCGGGCGAACCCAGAGCACCCCGCCGATGGTGACGCGATTGCGCGCGTCGGAAGGATTGCCCGCGATAAAGGCCAGGCTCTTGCCATCGGGCGAGAGAACGAGCTTGCGGATCGCCTGCTTGTCGCTTTCGATCTTGGTGATGGTGCCGTCAGCGGACCGGATATGCAGCTGTCCGCCCATCGTGAAGGCAACGCGGCCATCGTCGAGCATCACCGCCTGGGAGATACCCTTGGCTTCAGCCTCGGGCTTGCTGTCACGGCCCAGAAAGGTCAGCCGCGTCTTCTTGCCGGTGCGCGGCGAATAGGACCAGATGTCGCGGAAGCTGTAGCCCTCGTCGTTCCACAGGAACAGCACGGTGCCGCCATCGCGCGACCAGCTATAGCCTTCGGGCGAAGTACCGATCAGGCTCTTCGGCTGATAGAGCTCGTCGATCGACAGCGAGGTTCCGGCGACTTCCGCCCCACCATGCACAGGAGCATGCGGCCAGGGCCGATCCTGCGCCATTGCCGTCGACGCCATCAGCAAGGCCGCCATTGCCATGGCCGACCGCAACGCACCCATCCGCTTCATCAACCCAACCCCAGTCTGGATCTGCCGCCGAACAAGGCGGCCCATAGGCCGCAGCGACATGATGCCGCTGCGGCCCTTGCGCTAGCAATCAGAAGTTGGCGGTGAAGCCAACCGTGAAACGCCGTCCGATCGCGTCGAACGTCTCACGCTCGAACAGATAGAAGGGCGGATCGCGATCGAGCAGATTGTCGATCGAGGCATAGAAACGGAACTTCTCGGTCACGTTGAGATTGGCGCTGAGGTCGAAATAATGGACGTCACCCGTCTCGGGTCGCGCCAGCAGCGGAGCCGGCGTGCCCGACGCGATCGCCCCAGCAATGCGCCCATCCTTGGTCGACTGCAGGAAGCGGTGACGCAGCGAGATCTGGAAATTGTCCACATCCCAGGTCAGACGCTGCGTGATGCGCCAGGTCGGGTTGGCCGTGGTGCAGCTGCCGCCGCCGATATAGCCGGCGCAGTCGACCGGTGCGGCCACCGGACTGCCCTGCGTGATCGCCTCGATCAGATAGCTGCCCGCAATGAAATAGTTGAGGCTGCTGCCTTCCCGCAGCTGATAGCGATAGTCGAGACGGAAATCGACGCCCGAGGTCTCGAGCTTGGCGATATTGGCGTTGAGCAGCGGCACGTCGATCAGCTGGCCGTCGGGCGTGCGGTTGCGCAGCGGCTGGCAGAAGATGTTGGTCAGCGACAGGTTGGCGTTGCACGCGTTGATCACCGACTGCAGGCCACCACCGAACGATCCGATCGCGTCGTCGATCTTGATGTTGTAATAATCGATCGTGAGCTGGAGGCCGGGGATGAATTCGGGGCGGATGACCGCGCCGACCGACCAGGTGTCCGACGTTTCTTCCTGCAGATTCGGGTTGCCGCCGGTGACAGCGCGGATCTGCTGGTTTTCCTGCTGGAAGACGTTGATCACGCTGGCCGGAACGCCGAGCGAATTGACGCAGAAGTCGCGCTCCGCCTGGGTGCGTCCCGCATCCGCATTACAGAAGTCGACCGCCTGCGGCGCGGTGTTGGTCGCGCCCGAGAAAAGCTCGACCACGTTCGGCGCACGCACCGCACGCTGGTAGAGACCGCGGAACTTGAGGCCCCGGAACGGCGACCATTCACCGCCCATCTTGTACGAATAGACCTTGCCCGCGGTCGAATAGTCGGAGAAGCGCGCGCCGCCTTCGAACGCCAGCAGCTCGAAGCCGGGGGTGTCGGCAAGGATCGGCACATAGATTTCGCCGTACAGCTCGGCGACGTCGAACGAGCCGCCGGTCGGGCTGAGACCTGCCGAACGCGACAGCGCCTTGCCCTGGACATAAAGCTGGTCGGGATCGAACTGCGAACTTTCCTTGCGGTACTCTGCGCCGACCGAGATGCCGACATCGCCCGCCGGCAGCGAGAACAGCGTGCCGGTAACGCTACCGCCGATCTGCCTCTGCTTGAGGTTGGTGATATTGGTCAGGTCGGTCGAGATATAGGCCAGCATCTCGGGCGTCAGCGACCCGAAGCCGAACGGATTGATGGTGACGCAGCGCGGATCCGCCACGGCGCAATCGAACGGATTGGCCGGGTTGGTCAGGAAGCTGTTCGCGAAATTGTCGATCAGAACGCCGCCGCCCTGCTTGTCGACGATCTTGTTCTCGCCCTGGTTGTAGAAGACTTCCCAGTTGAGGCGATCGGTCAGCGCGCCCTTCAGCCCCAGCACGATGCGATAGAAATCGCGCGTCTGGTCGCTGGTGCGGTTGCCGCCGTCGAGCAGGCGGCGGTTGATGTTGACCGGAACCAGATTGTTGCCGTCCTGATCGAGGTTCACCCGCAGGAACTCGCGCAGGCTGGGGTCGAGATAGGGGTTGCGCAAATCGAGCTGGAAGCCGGGGATGAAGCCCGAGCTGCTCATCGGCACCGCACCCAGGGTCGAGTTGATCTTGTTCTGGACGTACGAACCTTCCCAGAACGCGGTGACCGAATCGTTGATGTCGTAATGGCCCAGAACCGACGCCTGCAAGCGCTTCATCGGCATCTGCAGGTTGGTGAACACGCGGTCGTTGAAGCCGTCCGACGTGCGATAGGCGCGCCAGCCTTCGGGCGCGAAGAAGATGCCTGCGGTACCGATCGCCGTGCCCGCGCGGTCGCGCAGACCCACCAGCTGGGGCGAGAAGATCGTGCCCTGCGGCGTCACGCCATTGCCCGCCGGCACCAGTGTCGGCTGGCCGTTGACGACGGCATCGGCGAGAAACACGATCGCATGGTCGCGCTTGGCACCGACCAGCTGCGCACGGTCGAAATAGCTGCCGTGAAAGACGATATTGCCCCGGCCATCGGCGAAGTTGCCGCCGGCGGTGAATTCCAGATTGTAGCGCGCTGCATCGCCTTCATCGCTGATGCCGTAGAAGCCGCCGACCTCGAAGCCCTCGAAATCGTCCTTCATCACGAAGTTGACGACACCGGCCATCGCGTCCGAACCATAGACCGCCGATGCACCGCCGGTCACGACCTCGACGCGCGACACCAGCGAGGGCGGGATCAGGTTCAAGTCGACCACGCCGTCCTGCGACGCACCGACGATGCGGCGGCCGTTCTGCAGCACCAGCGTGCGTACCGCGCCCAGACCGCGCAGGTTGACGGTCGCCGAAAGGTTGCCCGAGTTCGACTGCGCACCCTGCCCGGCCACGGCCTGCGGCAGCGCATTGAGCAGCTGCTCGCTTTCGACGGTGACCGAAAGCTTGATTTCCTCTTCGCCGATGACATTGACCGGGCTGTTCGATTCGACATCGGGGCGCGGAATGCGCGAACCGGTGACGACGATCGAATCGGTCGCCTCGCCATCGGCCTGCTCCTGATCCGCCGCCTGATCCTGCGCGAAAGCCGCGCTCGTCGCTGCCAGAGTGAGCATCAGTGCCGATCCGCACTTCAATGCCGCCCGCTGAATTCCAACCCGCTTCATGACCATTTTGAACTCCCTGATATGAACGCTCGCCTGCGAACGTCACGACCGCCGATCTGATGATCGATCATTCCCGTGAACAGTTGCGTGATTTTGAGCATATTGTCGCAAAGCCGTCAATCGCCCTGGAAGAAAAATATCTTTCAGGGCCGGTTTGCATAATTTTCGGTTGCGAGCCCCCCCGCGCCGAGGGGAGCAGCGCTGTACGGTTCAATCAGCATGATATTGTTAAAAGTAGGATTTTTTTCGACGAACGGTCTCGTCGCAGTGGATCACGAGCGATTCCGGCGGCGTGCCTCCACTGTTGCGCCAGGCCCTTGCAACCGTTGCCTCGAAAGCATCAATTCAGCGCTTGACGAGCTCGGGCGACCGCCACACTATACCCATATTCACGCTTTTTTCGTTTTAAGCGATCGATGCCGCGCAACGGCCAGAGCGCCGTGCCGGCAATGGGGAAAGGAGACCGTCCCATGCGCCTGACATCTCTTGCGACTCTTGCGATTCTGCTCGCTGCGCCCGGCAGCGTCGCGCTGGCCCAAACGGTACCTGCCGCAGCGGCAGCGCAACCTGCAGGCCCGCCCAATGGCACCGGATCCTATGCCGATTTCGAAACACTCTTCGCTCGCTTCAACGCGTGGAAAACGCCCAAGGCGGTGAACGGCATTGTCGATTACAGCCCTCAGACCGTCGCCAGGCGCCGCGCCGAACTGGCTGAATTCCAGGCCCAGTTGCCCGGCTTTGCGGTCGCCCGCTGGGACCGGCATCAGCAGGTCGATTATCTTGCCGTTCGCGCGCAGATGGACCTTGCCGATTTCACGCTGAACATCACCAAGCCCTGGGCGCGCGATCCGGGCATGTATGTCGATGAACTGCAGCGGCTGGCTTATACCGACCTGCCGCTCAAGCCTGACCAGAGCGAGGCGTTCAAGGCGCGCATCCGCGCAATCCCGGCCTATCTGGCCCAGGCGCGAATCAACCTCGATTCGGTTGCGGCGGATTATGCCGATCTTGCCATTCACAGCCTTTCGAACGGCGACGGGGTCGGCCATGGCATGCCCTATCGCGCGGTCGAGCCGGCAGGGCTGATCGGCTGGTTCGCCGATCTGCGCGCGCGCGCCGCGACGCAGCAGCCCGATCTGCTGCCTGATATCGATGCGGCTCAGGCCGCGATCGCGGGCTTTCGCGACTGGCTGGTGGCCGGGCGGCCGAAAATGACGGCAGCGGCGGGCGTCGGCAAGCCCGCCTATGACTGGTTCCTCCACCATGTCAGGCTGATGCCCTATGATTCGGACGAGATCGTCACCCTGGCCGAGCGCGAGCTCGAGCGGCACTGGTCCAACTATGCGACCGAGCGTCATCGCAACCGCAAGCTGCCCGAACTCCAGCTGCCGACCAGCGGCGAGGAATATGAGGCCCAGCTCGCGGGCACCGACGCCAAGATTCGCGCCTGGCTGCGCGATGAGGACATCATCACGATCCCCGATTACATTCCAGGCACCTATCAGGAGGTCGGCTTCAATGCTCCCTGGGTCGTGCGACCCAAGGGCCCGATGTTCTGGGAGCAGGTGCAGTTCCGCGATGCGTCGCCCGACCATCTTCACGCGACCTTTCCCGGCCATCGCTTCGACGGGATGACCGGCGCGCGGGTGACGCACCCGATCCGCCGCCATATCAGCGACAGCGGGCGCACCGAAGGCTGGGGCTTCTATCTGGAGGAACAGGCGCTGCAACTGGGGCTGTTCGACGACCGCCCGCGCACCCGCGAGCTGATCTACATTTTCGGCCTTTTCCGCGCCGCGCGCACGATCGGCGACGTGAAGATGCAGCGCAACGAGATGACGGTCGGTGAGACCATGGCCTTCTGGAAGGAGTGGACGCCCTATCTCGACGACGATGTCGCGCGGGTCGATGCCGGCATCTATATCCGTCGTCCCCCGGGCTATGGCATGACCTACACGATCGGCGCAATGCAGCTGCAGAAAATGCTCGTCGACCGGCGTCGGCAGCTGGGCGATGCGTTCCGGATCAAGGACTTTCACGATTATCTGATGAACACGGGCCGCCTTCCGGTATCGCTGCTGCGCTATGACCTGACCGGGCTGGACGACGAGGTCGGCAAATTGTGGGCCCATGTTCCGCTCGCCAAGGCCATGGCCGCGGACGGTAGCGGAGGTACGGCTCGTTCTGCGCGCTGACGAGCGGGATCAGGCATAGGCGACGCGCGCGGGGATCTGCAGTTCGACCACCGTGCCGAAGCCGTTCGCACTCTCGACGATCAGCTTGCCGCCGATCGCCTCGATCCGCTCCTTCATGCCGAGCAGCCCGAAATGGCCCGGGCGCCCGCCATCGGAGATGATCGTTTCGTGCATCCCGATGCCGTTGTCGCGGACATAGGCACCGAAGGTCCATCGGCCGAATCGCACGCCGAGCTCGATCCGGCTCGCCTGCGAGTGCGCCACGGCATTGTTGAGCGCCTCGCCCAGCACCGCCAGCAGGTCGTCGATGATCTCGGGCGCGATCGGACGCGGGATCTGGGTCAGTTGGATCGGCGCGATCCGGTCCTGCGGATACATGCCGTTGCCCAGCAGCCGGGCCAGTTCCTCGCAGAAATCGCGCAACCGCGGTGTGCGCAGCCCCGTGACGCGATCGCGGCCTTCGACCAGCACCTCTTCGGCGCGTTCAAGCGCCGGCTGCAGGATCGCTTGGGCCTCGGGATCATGCGCAAAACGGTCTGCAACAGCCTGAAAACGCAGGATCAGTCCCTGCACACCCTGAATCATCGTATCGTGCAGCTCGCGCGCGATCCGTTCGCGCTCGCTGGTGCGCACGAGCATCCGCACGCGCACCCGGCTGCTGACCTGCTGCAGGCGCAGGGCGTAGAGCAGATAAAGCAGGCCCAGAAGCGCGAGCAGCGCAAGCGAGCGGAACCACCATGTCTGGTGGATGGCATGCGCGATGGTGAATTCGAGCACCGCAGGTTCGCGGCTCCACACCCCATCCTCGTTCGCGGCCATGAGTTCGAAGCGATAGTCGCCGGGGCCTAAGTCCGCAAAGGTTGCTGTCCGGCGCGGCCCGGCATCGATCCATTGATCCTGCTGTCCGATCAGCCGGTAATGGAAGCGCGCACGGTCGGGCGCTGCAAGCACCGTGGCGGTATATTCAATGGCGAGCGCGGTGACATTGGCGTCCAGGCGGATCCCTGGCCGCGCCATCACCGTCTGCTGGCCAACCGTCAGCGCGCGGATCATCTTGTCGGGCGGGCGGTCGTTGCGGACGAAGGTCGCAGGGTCGATGGTTTCGATCGTGTCGCGGGTGGCAAACCAGATGCGTCCGTCTCGCCCCGCGACAATCTGCGCGCCGGACGATTTCTGGGCGAAGCTGCCCAGGCCCTCGCGAAAGTCGAACAGCCGATAGGGCACAACGGCACCAGGCCGGGCCAACGCGCGGTCGAGATCGGCCGTCTTCAGCCGCACCACGCCCAGATCACCGATGGTCCAGGTGTCCCCCGCCTCGGTCTGGACCATACCGTTGATCGAGCTCGCCCAGGGATAGCGACCGGAATCGAGCAGCGGTTTGCCCGGCAGCAGCGGCGCAGCCAGCCCTGCCGCACCGCTGGTAAAGAGGGTGCGCCTGCCCGGCAGCAGCCCTTCGATGCCATCGCTGGCCACCGCCTTGTCGTCCAGCGCCACGAACGGCAACGCGCTCTTGCCCACCGGTGCTTCTCCCCGGAAATGGATAGCAGCGCGCCCATCGGCCATGATCGCGACATTGCCGGGAATATGCGTCTTGCCGACCACCCCCGGCCAGGCACGCGCCCTGTCCCGTTCGAGCACGAACAGCCCCTGTTGCAGCGCGGGCAGCCAGAGCCGCCAGTCAGCATCCTCACCGCACGAATTGGCTGCGAAGCTGTCAGGCAGCGACGAGGTCGCGCCGATGCTTCCGCTCACCCAGCGCATGGCCTTGCCGCGCAGCACGATCCAGATGCCCTCGCCCCGCGCCGCACAGATCGCCTCGATCACGGTCGGCGAGGTGAAAATCGCCCTGGCCTGCTCGCCGGGTCGGATTTCGAACAGCGTCGTGTCGTTGGCGGCATAGACATAGCCGGCGCTGTCCGTGGCCAGCATGCGGTTGGTCGCAGGGTCGCTCGGCACGCCCAGCGCAGGGCTGATCGGCACCTTGCGGACCATGTTCAGCCCCATCTCGCCGCCGATCCAGACATTGCCCTCGCGATCCTCGAACACCGCGCGCACCGGATCAGACAGCAACCCGTTGCGCGTCGTGAGATGCGCCAAGGTCCGGGTCGGGCTGGCGGGCTTACGGACCCGGAACACACCGTCGCTCCAGGTGGCAATCCACAGATCGCCCTGTCGGTCGAACACGGTGCGGATGCCGAAGGGAATGGGAAAGCCGGAGCTGTCGCGGATCACCTGGCCGTTCCTGCCAATCGGGCGCGTGCGCGTCTTTTCGGTCAGCCAGATCGTTCCATCGGGTGCCTCGGCCAGCGTCGCGCGCGGCTCAGTAACGATGCCCGTCGGCACGAACCGATCGGCGTTGGCTAGCTTGCGATAGACCGCGTCCTCGATCGTCAGCCACAATGTCCCGTCGCGCGCGAACAGCGGGTGCCAGGCGGGCTTTTCGGGCAGGCCCGAGCGTGTATCGAACTCGGTCCAGCGCCCTTTATGCCAGCGCGCGAGCGACTGGGTCCCGCGCCCACCACGGGTGACCCAGATCGCACCATCGGGCCCTTGCGCAATATCGCTGACCTCGCGCGAGGGGTTGGGCATGCCGGCATCGGCGAGCCTGCCATTGTGCCAGACCATCATGCCCTTGCGGCGCGCGAGGCCGATCCACAGCGTCCCGTCGCGCGCCGCGAGCAGCCGTGCGACCACGATGCGGTCGGGATCGGTCGGGCGCGGGCCAATGCGTTCGAAGCGGATGCCGTCGAACCGGAACAGGCCGTCGACGCCCCCTATCCACAAAAAGCCGTCGCGCGACTGGGCGATCGCGTTGATCCGACTCGGCGAGCCTTCCTCAAGCGACCAGTGGTGCAGCTTGTAGCCCGGCAGCGGCAGCGACGGGTCGGCCTCTGCCGCCATCGGCTGCGCGCCGCAGAGCGGGGCGAGCATGGCGAGCAGCAGCAATGCCAGGCCAGCGCGCAGCCCCTTCAGCCAGAGGCCGTCAGAGCTCAATCATGCCCCGCTTGGCCGCCGTGGTGACCGCATGGGTGCGGTCGCGGACCTGAAGCTTGCCGAAGATGCTCTTGATGTTCGACTTGACCGTTTCCTCAGCCAGGCCGAGCTTCCAGGCGATCTGCTTGTTGGGATGGCCCCCGGCGATCAGCTGCAGCACCTCGATCTCGCGCGCCGTCAGCGGCTCCTGGATCGCGTGCAAAGCGATGTCCTGCGCGACATCGGGGTGCAGGTGGCGCTGCCCGCGATGCACCGATCGGATCGCGCCCAGCAATTCGCGGCGCAGGCTGCTCTTGAGCAGGAAACCGGCAGCGCCCGCGCGCAGCGCCGCCATCGCCATCGCATCGCCCGAATAGGTGGTCAGCACCAGGATGCGCGCGTCGGGCCTGATTGCGCGGATCGCCTGCATCGCCTCGACTCCGCCCATTTCCGGCATGCGCAGGTCCATCAGCACGACATCGGGCAGCAGCACCCTGAACTGCTCGATCGCTGTCACACCGCAGGTCGCCTCGCCTGCCACCTCGAGGTCCGGCTGCGGCTCGATGATCGCCCGCACGCCTTCGCGCAGGATCGGGTGATCATCGACGATCAGGATGCGGATCGGGGCTGCATCGGCAGCGGTCATCGGGGAAAATCCTGCCTTTTTCGTAGGGCATGGCGGTATGGGCCGTCCGCTACACCCCTAGCACGACCAGGGCCGGTTTCGAAGCACCCGAATGCGGGGCGAGACTTCACCCGATCGGGTGTATCGGCACGCGCCGGTTCGGATCATCCTATTTGCGCAACAAGGGGACATGGCATGACCGGAAATCCGCTGCACCTCGACCGCCGCCAGTTCATCGCCGCAGGTTCGGCCGCAACGGCGCTCGGCGCTGCCCCTTCGCTTGCCCTTTCCCCCCGCAACCCGGCTTCAGGAGAACGCCACATGGGCACGATCACCACCAAGGACGGCACCACGATCTTCTACAAGGACTGGGGCCCGAAGGACGCACAGGCCATCGTCTTCCACCACGGCTGGCCGCTCAGCGCGGACGACTGGGACAACCAGATGATGCATTTCCTGCTCAAGGGCTATCGCGTCATCGCGCACGACCGCCGCGGGCACGGCCGCTCCAGCCAGACCGATAGCGGCAACGAGATGGACACCTATGCCGCAGATGTCGCCGCGCTGACCGACCATCTCGACCTCAAGGGCGCGGTGCATATCGGCCACTCGACCGGCGGCGGCGAAGTCGCCCGCTATGTCGCGCGCGCCCGCCCGGGCCGCGTCTCCAAGGCGGTGCTGATCGGCGCGGTCCCGCCGATCATGCTCAAGACCGAGGCCTATCCCGGCGGCCTGCCGATGGAGGTGTTCGACGGCTTTCGCGCTGCACTCGTCGCCAATCGCGCGCAGTTCTTCCGCGACGTGCCGAGCGGCCCGTTCTACGGCTTCAACCGCCCCGGTGCGACCGTCAGCCAGGGGCTGATCGACAATTGGTGGCGCCAGGGCATGATGGGCGGTGCCAAGGCGCATTACGACTGCATCAAGGCTTTCTCGGAGACCGACTTTACCGAGGACCTCAAGGCCATCGAGGTGCCGGTGCTGATCCTGCACGGCGAGGACGACCAGATCGTGCCGATCGCCAATTCGGCGGAGCTGGCGATCAAGCTGGTCAAGCGCGGCACGCTGATCACCTATCCCGGCCTCCCGCACGGCATGGCCTCGACCCATGCCGACGTGATCAACGCCGATCTGCTCAAGTTCATCAAGGGCTGATGCGATGACCTATACAAGCCGCATCGACCTTTCCGACCATGTCCGCAAGCAGGCCTGCGCGCTGCTGCAGGCGCGCCTGTCCGACGCGCTCGATCTGGAGGCGCAGACCAAGCAGGCGCACTGGAACGTCAAGGGCCCGCATTTCCTGCAACTGCACCAGCTGTTCGACAGCGTTCATGACGAGATCGAGCAGTTCGTCGACCTGCTCGCCGAGCGCATCACCGCCCTGGGCCATGTCGCCGACGGGCGCGTGACCACCACTGCATCGGCGACCACGCTCTATGGCTATCCGATCGAGGCGACCGGCGGCGAGGCGCATCTGAAGGCGCTGGCCGGCAGCCTGGGCGCTTTCGGCAAGGCGGTGCGCGAGGCCATCGATCAGGCCGGGACCATCGGCGATGCCGATACCGCCGACCTGTTCACCCAGATCTCGCGCGAGACCGACAAGCAGCTCTGGTTCCTCGAAGCGCATCTCCAGGCGCACTGAACCCCTTCCCCAAGGAGACACCCCATGACCTTCCGATCGCAGAAGCTGATCAACGCCGACGACACGCTGTTCATCTTCATCGACCATCAGCCGCAAATGGCCTTTGGCGTCACCAGCATCGACCGCCAGCTGCTCAAGAACAACACCGTGGCATTGGCCAAGGCAGCCAAGCTGTTCGGGGTGCCGATCATCCTGACCGCAGTCGAGACCGAGTCCTTCTCCGGCTATATCTGGCCCGAACTGCTCGACGTGGTGCAGCAGAAGCCGATCGAGCGCACCTCGATGAACTCGTGGGATTCGGAGGAACTGGTCGCCACGGTCAAGGCAAGCGGCCGGAAGAAGCTGGTCATCTGCGCGCTGTGGACCGAGGCCTGCCTGCTCTTCCCGACGCTTTGCGCGATCGAGGACGGGTTCGAGATCTATTTCGTCACCGACGCCTCGGGCGGCACCTCGCTCGAGGCGCATGAAGCGGCCATCCGCCGCATGGAGCAGGCCGGCGCGCACCCGCTGACCACGATCAACGCGATGCTCGAGCTGCAGCGCGACTGGGCGAACCGCGATACCTATGACGGCATCATGAACATCGTGCGCGAGCATATGGGCGCCTACGGCATGGGCGTCGATTATGCCTATACCATGGTGCACAAGGCCCCGCAGCGCGGCAGCTTCGCGCACGAAGCCCCTCACCCCCAGGGTCACTGATCAGCCCGGCCCCAACCCCGAAGACGGGAGCCTCCTGCCCCATGAAACCCTATCTCGTCGCGCTTGGCATCGGCCTTCTGGTGGGCGCACTGTACAGCCTTCTCGGCACGCGATCGCCCGCCCCACCTGCCATCGCGCTGCTGGGACTGCTCGGCATGCTGCTGGGCGAACAGGCGGTGCCGCTGGCGAGACAGGCGCTCAAGGGGCAGGAGGTCATCGCCTTCTGGAAGGCGAATTGCGCTGCCCGCGTCACCGGGGTGCCACCCACAACGGACGACCCGTCATGACCGCGACACGCCGTGAGACGCTGACCGGAGCGCTCGCCGCGTCCGCCCTGTCGCTGCTTCCGGGCACCGCCGCTGCCCGATCGACCAGAAGGCCAGATGCCATGCCTGACGACCTGATCATCGTGAATGCGCTCGTGGCGACGCTCGACCGCGACAATCCGCGAGCCGAGGCCGTGGCAATCCGCGACGGACGCTTTCTGGCGGTCGGGTCCGAGGCGGAGATCCGCGCCGCCGCACCCGAGGCCAGGGTGATCGATGCGGGCGGGCGGCGGCTTATCCCCGGACTTATCGACAGCCATATGCACATCATCCGCGGCGGGCTGAACTACAATATGGAGCTGCGCTGGGACGGCGTGCCGACGCTTGCCGATGCGATGGCGATGCTCAAGCGCCAGGTCGATCGCACCCCTGCACCGCAATGGGTTCGCGTCGTCGGCGGCTTTACCGAGCACCAGTTCGCCGAAAAGCGCCTGCCGACGCTCGACGAGATCAACGCCATCGCCCCCGACACCCCAGTGTTCATCCTGCACCTCTACGACCGCGCGCTGCTCAACGCGGCGGCCTTGCGTGTGGTAGGCTATGGCAAGGACACGCCCGACCCGCCCGGCGGCGAGATCGCGCGCGACTCACGTGGCAACCCCACCGGCCTGCTGCTTGCCCAGCCCAATGCGACGATCCTCTATTCGACCCTGGCCAAGGGTCCCAAGCTGCCCGAGGACTATCAGATCAACTCGACGCGCCATTTCATGCGCGAGGTCAATTCGCTCGGCGTAACCAGCGTGATCGACGCGGGCGGCGGCTTCCAGAACTATCCCGACGATTATCGCGTGATCGAGAAGCTGCACGACGAAGGCCAGCTCACCGTGCGGATCAGCTACAACCTGTTCACGCAAAAGCCGAAAGAGGAGCTGGCCGACTTTTCCGGATGGGTGAAACAGGTCAAGCCTGGCCAGGGCGACGACAGCTATCGTCACAATGGCGCCGGCGAGATGCTCGTCTATTCGGCCGCCGATTTCGAGGATTTCCGCGTCGCGCGGCCCGACATGCCGCCATCCATGGAGGGCGATCTGGAGCCGGTGATCCGGTTGCTCGCCGAACATCGCTGGCCGTGGCGGCTGCACGCGACCTATGACGAGACGATCGGGCGCGCGCTTTCCGTGTTCGAGAAGGTCAATCGCGACATTCCGCTGGCCGGCATCCCGTGGTTCTTCGACCATGCCGAGACGATCAGCGAGCGCAATATCGACCGGATCGCGGCGCTGGGCGGCGGCATCGCGGTGCAGCACCGCATGGCCTTTCAGGGCGAGTATTTCGTCGAACGTTATGGCGCTGCCGCCGCCGAGCGCACCCCGCCGATCGCGCGGATGATCGCGGCGGGCATCCCCGTCGGCGCGGGCACCGATGCGACGCGCGTCGCGAGCTACAATCCCTGGGTGTCGCTGTCCTGGCTGGTGACCGGGCGCACCGTGGGCGGGCTGGCGCTCTATCCCGATGCCAACCGCGTCGCCCGAGAAAAGGCGCTGGCGATGTGGACGCATGAAAACACCTGGTTTTCGAGCGAGACCGGCAAGAAGGGGCAGATCAAGCGCGGCCAGCTCGCCGATTGCGCCCTGCTCTCGGCGGACTATTTCACCGTGCCGGAGCCCGAGATCGCGCATATCCGATCGGTACTGACGCTGCTCGGCGGCGCGGTGGTGCATGGCGAGGGCGGTTTTGCGCCGCTGGCGCCCGACCTTCCCCCGGCCATGCCCGACTGGTCGCCGGTCCGAGTGTTCGGCGGCCATTATCGTTCCCCCGCCGAGAAGGCTGCACTGGCAAGCGCGTGCGGCTGCGCATCCTCGTGCCAGATCCACGGGCATGATCATGCAGCCGCCTTGGGCGCGGATATTCCCGCGAGCGACGTGCAGACCTTCTGGGGCACGCTCGGCTGCGGCTGCTGGGCGGTCTGAGCGATGCGCGCCCCGACGCCATCGCCAGATGCCTGACCAGCATCGATCCGACATATCAGGCGAGAGCGCGATGCCATGAACCAGTCCCTGCCCCTGCAAACGCCGTCGCCGCTGGTCCGGCTGCTGCTGGTCCTGTCGGCCACCACCGGAATGGTCGATGCTGCGAGCATTCTGGGGATGGACAAGGTCTTCACCGCCAACATGACGGGCAATGTCGTCTTTGCCGGTTTTGCCGCAGTCGGGGCGCAGGGCTTTCATGCCCCTTATTACATCGTCGCGCTGGCTGCGTTCATGGCAGGCGCGGCGATCGCCGGGCGTATCTGGCGGATGGGTGCCAAGGGCCGGCTGAGCCGCTGGCTGGTGATCGCTGCCATGGTCGAAAGCACGATGCTGGTCGTGGCAGGCGGACTTGCCCTGCTGTTCGAGCGAAACATCGCCACCACGCCCGCCACGCTTTCGGTGCTGATCGCACTGACCGCCGGAGCGATGGGGTTCCGCAACGCGGTGGTGCGCCAGCTCAAGGTCCCCGACCTGTCGACCACGGTGCTGACGCTGACCATCACCGGCCTCGCATCGGATTCGCGGCTGGCTGCTGGCGACGGCGCGAACCAGCGGACACGGCTGGCGGCGGTTGCGATGATCTTTGCCGGAGCCGTGCTGGGCGCGGTTGTGGTGCTGCACGGGGGTCTTGGCCCCGCCCTGTTGCTTGCAGGCGGTATCGTCCTGGGCAGCACGCTGGTCTTCGCCCGCCACCCGCAAATGGCCGAGCTCGACCGGGGATGAGCCGCAGCCGCTTGCCGTGGCGGGTCGCGACGGCGCTGGTGGCCTGGATGGCGGCACCCGGACCCTTGCCTGCCCTCGCGCAGGATGGGCCGGAAGCGGTTTCGACCAGCGTCACCGGCGAGGCGCGGCTGCGCCATGAGGCCTATGCCCGTCCCGAATGGGGCAACGCGCCCGATGACGGCTATCTGTGGTTGCGCGTCATCCCCATGGTCAAGGCCGAGGCAGGACCGGTGGGCGTCGTCGTGCAGCCGATCCTCGCCTATGCTAGAGGTGTCGCGGGAGGCGCGGGGCCGGTCGATCGTACCGGCATCGATCTGGCGCAGGCCTATGCCGATCTGACCCTGCCGCTGGACGACCGGACGCGTTTCGGCGTGCGGGGCGGTCGCGCCCTGATCGCGCTGGGGTCCGAGCGCCTGGTCGGCAAGCGCTATGGCCCCAACGTTCCCCAGCCCTTCGACGGCCTGCAGGTGAACCTCGCGCGCGGAGCCGCGCGGCTCGACCTCCTTCATGTCTGGGCGACCGAGATCGGGCCAGGCGATTTCGATGATGGCTCGGTGCGCCGCCGCCGGTTGCGCAGCGCCTATCTGACGATGGAGCCCGCACCGAACGTGCATTTCGACTTCTACTGGATCGGCTATGCCGACAGGGCCGCGCGCTTCGGCGGCATCGGCGGACGCGAGGAGCGCGACACCTTCGGGCTCAGGCTGTTCGGCCAGCGTGGAAGGCTGGCATGGAACTGGGAAACGATGATCCAGCGCGGCCACTTCGCCGGCCAGGGCGTCCGCGCCTGGTCGCAGGCCACCGAAACCTCGGTCCGCTTTCCGCAAACCCCGCTCTCCCCGCAGCTCCGACTGCGCGCCAATATCGCCAGCGGCGATCGCTCACCGACCGACCGCCGTCTGGGATCGTTCAACGCGATGTTTCCCAAGGGCCGCTATTTCGGCGAACTTACCCCGCTTGGCCCGCGCAATATCGTCAACGTCAATCCCGGTATCGTCCTAGATCCCGGTAGCGGTGTTCAGGTCGAGATCAACCTTGCCGCGTTCTGGCGCGCATCGCGCTTCGACGGGATTTACGATCTGTCTGGCCGCGAACTGCGTGAGCCCGGGACGGCGCGCGCCCGGCATATCGGCAACCTGGCCGAAATCGGCCTTTCCGTCGAACTCCCGCGCGGGCTGTCTCTTGCCGCTTCGGCGGGAGCGTTCACGGCTGGCCACTTCATCGAACAGACCGGAAGCTCCGGCACCATCTGGATGGCCGGAGCCGAAATGACCTGGCGGTTCTGAGCCGCACGAACACTTGTCCTTTCGTACAGCTATTGGCGCTGGCCGAGCCTACCGTCATAGCGCTCGAACTTGCCCAGCCCGACAAAGCGCACGCTTGCCCCGGTCAGCCCATCGAGCAGGTAGACGATATCCCCCGCGCACAGCATCGAACCGCTTGTGCGGACATGCAGGATCTGCCCCTCCTTCAGCATATCGGCGTCGCCGCGAACGCGGTTGATGAACTGGCGGCGGCTGGAGATCTGGTAGACAATACCCGTGCCGGCGATGATCCGGGTCGCGCGCACCTGCGCGAGCGCGAGGCATTCGGCTGTCGCGGGAAGGCTGACCGGCTGATCCTCGGGCACGGGCGGCACGAATATCAGGTCTGCGCTGGGGACGAGGTCCGCGCCTGTCTGTCCAGGCATCACGGCCTGAAGTGCAGCAGCGATCAGGATCAGCACGCGCGACAACAGGGCACTCCAACCTCCCACCCCAGCAGGGAAATGCACCTTGAGGGAACGGCTAGCACAACGCTTCCCTCAAGGTGCACCAGGTCCAGGGGGCATTTGGACCGCGTCAAGCCAGCCGGGGGTTATGGCCGCTTGCAGGGGGAAGACGTCACCCACCGCGCGATCCCGCATCGATTTTCCATTCGCCGAATAAAAATGGCATCTCGCTTACGGTTTGGTATCGGGCGTGACGTCTGCCAGCATGTGCGCCACCCCAAATGTCAGCCTAGCCTTGCCTGAATCCGGAACATCGTCGCCCTCGCAGGGTCTCCAAGCTTTGCTGCTGGCAGAGCGGGAGGGCTTTCTGCGCTTTTTGCGAGCGCGCGGCGCGGGCGATGCCGCCGAGGACATCTTCCAGGATACCTGGCTGCGGCTGGCGGCAGCGCAGACCAGCCCGATCGCCGAGCCGCGCAACTATCTGTTTCGCGCGCTCAACAATGTGATGCACGATCGCTATCGCTCGGCGCAGCGTGCGCGCAGGCGCGACGGCGAATGGATCGAGAGCAACAGCAGCAATGCCGAAGCCTCGGACGCGCCGCTGCCCGACCGCGCGCTCGCGGCGCGACAGGCGCTGGCACAGGCAGAGGCGGTGCTGCGCGCCGAGGGCGAGCGGGTGCTCGACATCTTCCGCCTGTTCCGCATCGAGGGCCTGGGCCAGCGCGCGATTGCCGAGCATCTCGGGCTCAGCCTCAGCACGGTCGAGAAGGATCTGCAAAAGGCCTATCGCGCGCTGATCCGCCTGAAGGAGACGCACGATGCGGAATGAGCCCGGCGGCGACGTCCATGTCCCAGGATGGTCAGCATGACAGACACGAACGAACATATCCGCCAGGAAGCGCTCGAATGGGCATTGGCCTCGCAGGAGGCCGATTTTGCCGGCTGGGATGCGCTGACCGCTTGGCTCGAGGCCGATGCGCGGCACAACCAGGCCTATGATGCCGCGATGGCCGCCGGGAGCTGGATGGCCGATCTGGTCGCGGCTGTCCCTGCCCTGCCGCAACCTGCGAACGACGAGCAACCCCTGCCGCCAGCCAACGCGCGGAGCTGGCGGCGCGGTTTTCTGGCGCTGGCGGCCGCGATCGTCGCGATCCTGCTGATCCCGCTCTGGCAGATGCGACCGCAGCCCTACAGCGTCATCACCCCGAACGGCCAGACGAGGACGATCGCGCTCGAGGATGGCAGCCGCATCCTCGTCAACGGCGGCACCCGCCTCATGCTCGACCGGAACGAGCCGCGTTTCGCCAGGCTGGAACGCGGCGAGGCGATGTTCATCGTCCGGCACGATGAATCCGATCCGTTCGTCGTCGAGGCGGGTGATGTGCGTCTGGTCGATGCAGGCACCGCCTTCAACGTGGTGCGCAGTGGCGCCGGGCTGGACGTCGCGGTGTCGGAAGGCGCAGTGATCGTCAACCCGGATGGCGAGAATGTCCGGCTGAACCCCGGGCGGCGTGCCCAGATCGATGGCGCGAGCGGGCGCATCCTCGTGTCGGACATCGCGGGCAGCCATATAGGCGGTTGGCGATCGGGCCAGATCGCCTTTGCCGATGCTCCGCTGGGCGAGGTGGCGCAGGCCATCGAACGCACATTGGGCGCGAACGTGACCGTCTCGCCCGACCTTGCGGGAGCACGGTTCAGCGGCATCCTGCAGGTTGCCGGGCGAACGCCCGATGCCCTGCCGCAGATCGCCCCGGTATTGGGCGCACGTGCGGTGCGACGCGGACAGGGTTGGGAATTGGTGAGCATCGATGCACAGCCGTGACGGCCCGCTAAAGGCCCGGTATCTGCTGCCCGCATTGTGCGTGCTGGCGGCACCGGTCGAGGCACATGCTGAAGCCCGGGCGCAGATCGATATCGCCGCCGGACGGCTCGACAGCGCGATTGTCGCGCTGGGGCGCCAGGCAGGGATCAGCATCGGCCTTACCGATCGACAGCTCGGCGCGCAGCGGGTGCGGAGGCTGCGCGGGGTGATGTCCGCCGAGGAAGCGCTGCGGCGGCTGCTCGACGACAGCAACGCGCGTGCGGTGCGACTTTCGGCGCGCGACTGGCGGATCGTGCGCGCCGCCCCCTCGGCGCGCGCGAGCGGAACCCCGCTGCGCCTGGCCGTCGCTGCGCCTGCCGACCTGTCGCCGCCCATCGCAGAGATCGTGGTCACGGGCGTGCGAGCGGCTGCCGAAATCAGCGCCGCGCGCGAGCAAGGCCTGATCGCGCTGGACGGCCAGTTCGCGATCGACGCGCACAATCGCGGGTCCGATGCGCTCGCCGAGCGCGTGCCGGGGCTCGGATCGACGCAGCTCGGACCGGGGCGCAACCGGCTGTTCCTGCGCGCGATTGCCGATACCAGCTTCAACGGCCCCACCCAGGCGGTGGTCGGCCAGTATCTCGGCACCGCGCGGCTGAACTACAACGCGCCCGATCCCGATCTCCGATTGATCGACCTCAATCTCATCGAGATCCGCCAGGGACCGCAGGGCACGCTCTACGGCGCAGGAACGCTGGGCGGGGTCATCCGGCTGCTGCCCAACATGCCCGACAGCCAGAACTGGGAGGCGGCGCAGTCCGGCTCGGTTGCCGCGACCTGGCATGGCGAACCCTCGTTCGATGCAAGCGCGATGCTCAACGTTCCGGTGATCGAGGGCAAGCTCGGCCTGCGCGCGGTGGTCTATGCCGGGCGCGACGGAGGTTATATCGACGACCGGCTCCGGCAGAAGAACGACATCAACCGGGTGCACACCACCGGCGGACGGATCATCGCCCGGCTGGAGCCCGGCGACGGCTGGACGATCGATCTGGTGGGCGCAGCGCAGGACATTGACGGGCGCGACAGCCAATATGCCGACCGGTTGGGCGACCGCCTGGATCGCGCAAGCCCGTTTGCCCAGCCCTTTCGCAACCGCTTCCGGCTGGGCCAGGCGTCGATCGGCAAAGCCTGGGACACGTTCGAGCTGCTCACCACGACCACGATCACCGGGCTGGATCTCGACGAGACGTTCGATGCAAGCGAGCCGGGCCAGGCCCCCAGCCTGTTCCGCCAGCGGGGGGAAACCCGGCTGATCGCCAACGAGACCCGGCTTTCGGGGATGACCGATGGCGGGCTCACCTGGCTGGTCGGCGGCCAGCTGCTCGGCAACCGCTACCGCATCCGCCGCGCGCGGGGAGAGCTCGCGCGCGTCTCGACGATTTCGGGGATCGAGAACCGGGTCGAGGAGGCAACCGGCTTTGCCGATCTCGCCCTGCCCCTGACCGGGCGGCTGGTTCTGATGGCGGGCGGACGGCTGACCCATGCGCGGCTTTCGGGCGAGGCGCTCGAACAGCCGCTGACGCTCGAGGCCTTCCGCTTAGCGCGCAGCCGCAGCCAGACCGCGTTCCTGCCGAGCGCGGGGCTGCGCTATCGCTTTTCCGACGCGCTGTCGGGCCATGTCCGCTATCAGGAGGGCTTCCGTCCCGGCGGCATCAGCGTGCGCGACGATATGATCCGGCGCTTCCTGCCCGACAATGTCTCGGCGATCGAGGCCGGGCTGGCGCTGAACAGCGGCAATTTCAGCGCCGATGCGACCTTCGCGCACACCCGCTGGCGAAACATCCAGGCCGATCTGATCGACAGCGACGGATTGCCGACGACCGAGAATATCGGCAACGGGCGCATTATCACGCTCGACGCCAATATGGCATGGCAGCCATTGCCTGGCTTCACCATCGAGGCATCGGGCGTGTGGGCCGACAGCCGCCTGACCCAGCCCTCGGCGCGCATCTTCCTTGTGACCGCCCAGCGTGGCAGCGCCGTCGGCACGGCCGTGCCCGAGGGTGCCGTTATTGTCGACAGCGACGACCTGCCCAATGTCGCGCGCCTCTCGGGGCGATTGGGCGCGAGCTGGAAGACCGAGACCCGGGCAGGCGAGACGCTCACCCTGGGCGGATCGCTGCGCTATGTCGGCAGCTCGCGGCTGGGCATCGGCCCTGTCCTGGGCGTGCGCCAGGGCGATGTGCTCGACACCAGCCTTTCAGCGGAGCTGGCGTGGCAAGGGCGCTCGTTCTGGATCCGCGCGTCGAACCTGCTCGACAGCCGCGGCAACCGCTTTGCCATGGGATCGCCGTTCACACTCGCGCAGGGCGATCAGATCACGCCCTTGCGGCCACGCACCATCGCCATCGGCGCCGATTTCTCGTTCTGAAATCCGGATGCTTACAAATATTGCTACTGACTGACATTTGCATTGCGGGTTTCGCGTCCCGGCATCGTCTGAGGGAGAGAACACACTCCCCGCTTCCGAAACGCTGAAAGGACGATCATGCGCCTCTTGCTGGCCTGCACCTGTTTGACTCCCGTTGCCCTGCTCCTCCCTCTGCAAGGCGCCCTTGCCGAGACCACGGTCACCACCGCGCGCACCACCCCGATCGCCACCGGCAGCGCCAACAATGGTGGCGCGGACAGCATCAAGATTACTTCTGCCGGGTCGATCAAGCCGACATCGGGCGTCGCGGTGACGATTAATTCCAACCATGCGGTGATCAACGAAGGCACCATCCAGCTGACCGATGCCAACAATGCGGCGGGCATCATCGCCAATGCCGGGGTGACCGCCAATATCACCAACAGCGGCACGATCACGCTCGACGAGACCTACAAGGCCACCGACAGCGACAAGGACGGCGATCTCGACGGGCCGCTGGCGCAGGGGCAGAACCGCTTCGGCATCCGCACGCTCGGCGCACTCACCGGATCGGTGGTCAACACCGGCAGCATCACCGTGGGAGGCAATGCGAGCGCAGGCATCAGCCTGGAAGGACCGCTCACTGGATCGCTGACGCACAGCGGCGCAATCACGGTGGTGGGCGACAACAGCACCGGCATCCGCGCCGGCGCGGTCACCGGCAATGTCGCGCTGACGGGCGGCGTATCGGCAACGGGAGCCAATGCGGTCGCGATCGATCTTGCCGGTCCGATCGGAGGCGCGCTCACCATCCAGGGGGCGGTGACCGCCACCGGCTATCGCAGCACCACGGCGCCTGCCGATACCAGCAAGCTCGATGCCGACGATCTGCTCCAGGGCGGCCCGGCGCTGCGCATCGCGGGATCGGTCGCAGGCGGCATCCTGTTCGACGTTCCGCCCAAGGACCTGAAGCCCGACGACAAGGACGAGGACAAGGATGGCGTCGAGGATGCGAAGGAGGGCAGCGCGAGCGTGATCTCCTATGGGTCCGCGCCTGCCGTCCGGATCGGATCAGCGACGCAGGAAGTCGCCATCGGCGCGGTCGCGGGCACTGCCGCAGCGGGCCATGGCATCGTCAACAACGGACGGATCGAGGGCAATGGCGTCTACAAGGACGTCGCTGCGACCGGCATGGCGATCGGCGGACTGGGCCAGAAGACCATGATCGCGGGCGGCATCCTCAACAACGGCACGATCGCGGCCAAGTCTAATGGCGGCAATGCCACCGCGCTGCATATCGGTGCGCAGGCGAGCGTTCCCGCGCTGCAGAACAGCGGCACGATCGAGGCGACCGGCGGCTCTGCCGCGACCACCCAGGCGCGCGCGCTGGTCATCGAGAGCACCGGATCGATGGCGCGGCTGACCAATAGCGGCCGCATCGCCGCCACCGCCGCCACCGACGGCGCGGCAGCGGCGATCATCGATCTGTCGGGCACGCTGGCGACACTCGACAATAGCGGCACGATTGCCGCGACCGCCGCCAAGCCCGGCGAAGGCAAGGCGGTGGCCATCGACCTTTCGGCAAATGCCAGCGGCGTGACCATCCGGCAGACGGCGGCGAGCGCGGGTGCCAAGCCGTCAATCACCGGCGACATTCGCCTTGGGGCGGGCAGTGATCTGATCGATATTTCCGCAGGCACCGTCACCGGCGCGATGCGCTTCGGCAATGGCAACAACCGGCTGCTCGCCAGCGGCGACGCCGCGCTGGCCGGCAATGCGACGTTCGGCAGCGGCGGGGACACCGTCCAGCTTGCGGGCAAGGCGAGCCTGGTCGGCGCGCTCGATCTGGGCGGAGGCGCGGACACGCTCTCGCTCGGCGGCACTTCGCTGTTCCGTGGCACGCTGGCCAATGCCAGCCAGGCCGCGGTCACGATCGCAGGCGGCACGCTGCAGCTGACCGCGCCCACCACTGTGTCGCTGGCGTCGCTGGCGGTGAGCGACAAGGGCACGCTGGGCGTATCAATCGACGGCAAGACCGGCACCGCAACGCGCATCGTGGTGGCGGGCAGCGCGACCATTGCCACAGGATCGAAGCTCGCGGTCACCCTTACCAGCATCGGCAAGTCGGCGGGCACGTACCAGATTCTCAGCGCAGGCCAGCTGACCGGCAGCGGCAATCTGACGAGCGCCGATGTCGTGCTTCCCTATCTGTTCACCTCGACGGTGACCGGCAGCGACACGGCAGGTACCGTGAGCATCGCGATCAAGCCCAAGGCGGCCAGCGAGCTTGCCTTCACGCGGTCGCAGGCGCGCGCCTATGATGCGGTGTTCAAGGCGGTCGACAGCGACGCCGATGTCGCTGCGAGCCTGCTTGCCACCACCACCGCAGAGCAGGCGCGGGCGGTGATGCAGCAGATGCTGCCCGACCATGCCGGCGGCACCTTCGCGACGGTAACCCAGGGCTCGCGCGCCACCGCGCGCTTCCTCACCGATCCGGCTGCTGCCTATAGCGATCAGGGCAATTGGGGCTTCTGGCTGCAGCAGACCGTCTGGGGCAGCGACAAGGACCGCGGCCAGACCGCATCGTTCGACACCTCAGGCTGGGGTGCGACCGGCGGGGCAGAACTCAAGGCGGGCGATTTCGGCGCCATCGGCCTGTCGATCGCCTATCTCAACGGGCGAAACGACAACAAGCAGACCGGCGGCGAAATCCGCGCGAACCAGTATGAGCTCGCGGCACATTGGCGCGGGCAATGGGGCCCGGTGCGCGCTTTCGTGCGCGGGTCGGCCGCCAAGATTGACTTCGGCGGAACGCGCCGCTTCGCGCAGATGCTGAATGGCAAGCTGGTCGAGCGCAGCGCCGAGGGCGATTGGTCGGGCGATCTCTACAGCGCGTCGGCTGGGCTCGGCTATGAGGCACGCATCGGCAAGCGCCTGATCCTGCGGCCAACGGCGGTGATCGACTATCACAAGCTGGACGAGAATGGCTATGCGGAGACCGGCGGCGGCAATGCGTTCAACCTGATCGTGGACAAGCGCAGCAGCGACGAGCTAGCAGTCAACGGCACGCTGGTGGCGGGATATGAGTTCGGTAGCCTGCGACCTGACGATGTCTGGATCCGTGCCGAGATCGAAGGCGGTCGCCGCCAGATCATCGGCGGTTCGCTCGGCGAGACCACCGCCCGCTTCAAGGACGGTGCGGCCTTCACGCTGCTGCCCGACGCGCGGAGCGATGGCTGGATCGGCTGGCTGCGGCTGGTCGGCGGGCAGCAGGGCTTTGCGCTCGCCGGGGAAGTCGGCGCCGAAGAGCAGTTCGGCAATCTCGCGCTCAACGCCCGCGTTTCGCTCAGGATCGGTTTCTGACCGCGCTGTTCGACCCCGGCCTCCATGCACGCCGGGCCGGGGCCGAACCGTTTCGACAGCACGACAGGCTTGGCGCGATGCATCAGCGATGAAAACTCAATTGACTCCTGGCATATTTATTTTACCATTCGTCAAACATCCTTCGCGATGGGAAACAGAGAGGATCATTGCCGGTCATGAGCCAAGCCGTCGTTGTCACCTGCGCCATCACTGGCTCGCACCAGGATTACCACAAGCACCCTGATTATCCGATCACCCCGGCGCAGATTGCGCGCGATTGCATCGCGGCATCGAAGGCGGGCGCAGCGGTCGCGCATGTCCACGCGCGCGATCCCGAAACCGGCTGGCCGTCAATGGATACCGGACTGTATCGAGAGATCATCGACCGGGTGCGCAGCGCGGACTGCGACATCATCCTCAACCTGACGGCGGGCGAAGGCGCGGTGTTCGAACCGCGCCCGGACGACCCCAATCGCAATACCGACCGCGGCAATCTCGCTTCGCCTGCCGCACGCGTGGCGCATATCGAGGCGTTGCAGCCCGAAATCTGCACGATCGATGTTGCCACGATGAACTTCGGCGAATTCGCCTTCATCAACATGGCTCGCGACCTTCGCGTGATGGCCGATCGGATGATCGCGGCGGGGACCCAGCCCGAGATCGAAGTGTTCGATATCGGCCATGTCGTGCTTGCCAATCGCCTGATCGAAGAGGGCCATCTGCGCGCGCCGTTCCTGTTCCAGCTGTGCCTTGGCATTGCCTATGGCGCGCCTGCGACGCCGCAGGCCATGGCGCTGATGGCATCGATGCTGCCCGAAGGCGCGGTGTGGAGCGCGTTCGGCGTCGGCCCCAAGGAGTTCGACATCGTGGCCAATGCGGTGACGATGGGCGGAAATGTCCGGGTCGGTCTGGAAGACAACATGTATCTGTCGCGCGGCCGGTTCGCGACCAATGCCGAGCTGGTCGACCGCGCGGTGAACATCGTCGGCATGCTCAACCGCAATGTCGCCACGGCCGACCAGGCGCGCGAGATCATGGGCATCAATGCGCGGCGTGGAGGATTGGCGAACGCGGCCTGAAGTCGCCCATAAGCGCATTCGGGGCGACTATGCGTTGTGCTTCCCGGCCGACGGCGAGCTCAGGATCGCCGTCACGTAGCGCGGGAGCGGGGACGCGCGCATTTCGCGCATCATCCTTACCGCAACTTGACCACCCGCCCCTGGGCCTTGCATCATTTGGCGCATCCCGCCGAGAAAGGCATGAAATGCCCCTGCGCTTGAGTATCAATGCCGTCACCAGCGCCGAGCGTCAGCGCGTGATCGACGCGATCGCCGCTGCCGTCAGCGAACTCGGCGGCTGGATCGATGACGTGCACCTATTCTCGAATATCTCGGTGGCAATTCGCAGCTTCCTGCCGCCGGACCGGGTCCAGCCATTTGGCGAGCGACTGGCGGTGCTGGGGCTGAAACTGTCCGACTCCGCCCAGCGCGACCTCTCCGCATTCGCCGCCGCGCCGGGCTCGGCTGAGGAGGTGCTCTGTACCGTCCAGATCACCTTCTTCCACAGCGAGCCCGATCTCAGGCGGCCGGTTCCCAGCGTCCCGGGCTGAGCGCGGCTATCGCGCCAGCGCTCAGTAGCGGACGCTGAACTCGATCCCATAGGTGCGCGGCGCGGCATAAAAGGCTCCGGCGATGCCGTTGGGGCCTTCGTTGACCGTTTCGAAATAGGCCTTGTCCCCCAGATTGCGGCCATAGAGCGCCAGGCTCCACGCGCCTTCGTCCGGCGCAATCGTGAGGCGCGCATTCCATAGCGAGAAGGCGCGCTGCGCGGTGAGATCGCGTTCGAACTCGCTGAAGAACATCTTGCTGCGGTGCACGAACTCCACCCTGGGCGTTACGGTGACGGTGCCGACCTCAGCCGCATATTGCGCAGCGAGATTGATCGTGTGCCTTGGCGAACGCGGCAGCGTGTTGCCATCGAGCACGATCGTCGGCGGCGCGAGTGCGTTCTGGAAGCTGTCAGTATTGGTGAACCGGTCATAGGTCGCGTCGAGATAGGCATAGGAAGCACTCAGCTCCAGCGCGGGAACCGGCTGCGCCAGCAGCTCGGCCTCGAACCCCTTGACCGTCGCCGCAGCCGCATTCTGGAACCCGGCGGAAAGGCCGCCATTGCCGGTCGAGATCACGCCGAAGGCCTGCAGGTCGGTATAGTCGTAGTAGAAGCCGACCAGGTTGAACTGGGCGCGATTGTCGAAGGCACGCGCCTTCAGCCCCGCTTCATAGGCCCAGATGAACTCGGGTCGCACCGGTCTCTGGCCGAAGGTCAGGTTGGAGTTGCCGGGCTTGAAGCCGCGCGTGACCGATGCATAGATCATCGTGCGATCGGCCAGGTCATATTCAAGCGCCAGCTTGGGAGTGAAGGCATCCCAGCTGTTGTCGACCGTGGCGATGCCACCGATCGGTATCACGCCCAATATCCCGCCGATATCGAACAGCGAGCTGTCATCCAGCCCCTGCCCTTCCTTTTCGTCCCGCGTGTAGCGTGCGCCTGCGACGACGCGGAATCGGTCGGTCAGCGAATAGGTCGCCTGGCCGAACACCGCATAGGACGTGCTGCGGATGTCCTGAGTGAGCGTCTGGCGGAACTGGATGGGGCCGGTCGAAAAGCCGGGGAACAGCTGGAAACTTTCTGCGGTGATCGTCCGCAGGTCGTAATTGCCGATGGCGTGCTCGCGATAATAATAGGCCCCGACCACCCATTTGAGCCGCCCCTGATCGTCGCTGAGCAGCTGGATTTCCTGGCTGAACTGGTTGGCGGTCTCGTTCGTCCGCGTGAACGAGCGCGGATCGCTCGAAGCACTGAGCGAGTTGAGCGCGCGCCAGCTGTTCTCGCGATAGCCGGTGATCGTGCGTAGCGTCAGCTCGCCGATGGGAATTTCCATGTTGTACGTGAGCCCCCAGGATTCTCGGTCGGAGCGATTGGGCACGCCTTGTGCCACCCGGTCGGGATCGGTGGTGAAGATGGTGCCGGGAGGCGCACTGGGCGAGACCGACCTTGCCCCCAGGAAATTCTGCGGCAGCTGCCCTGCTGAGGTGAAGGTCTGGTAATCGGCGATCAGGCGCAGCACCAGATCGGAGCCATCGGGCTGATATTGCAGCGTCCCGCGAATGCCGTTCAGCTCCTCGCCCGGAATGTGCGGTCCGTTCGCGACGATGTTTCGGCGATAGGGATCGTGCTTGTCGACGATTCCGGCGACGCGCGCGGAAAAGCCGCCGCCCAGCCCGCCGCTGGCAAAGGCCTCGAGCTTGATGCGGTCGTAATTGCCATAGCCCATGATAGCGCCGACCGAGAGATCCTGGGTCGGCCTGGCCGAATTGATGTTGATGGCGCCACCGGTGGCATTGCGTCCGTAAAGCGTGCCCTGCGGACCGCGCAGAACCTCGACGCTTTCAAGGTCGTAATAGGCCTGCACCGCCGAGGCGCGGCCGATATAGACCGAATCGATATTGGTCGCGACGCCCGATTCCACCGCGGATCCGGGCTGTGATGTTCCCACCCCGCGCAAGGTGGTGAAGGCAGCGCCGTTCTGGCTGAACACCAGCCCCGGCGCATAAAATTGCAGATCGGCCACCGTCGCGATGCCGCTGCGCGCCAGATCCTCGGCATCGATCTTGGTGACGGCGAGCGAGACCTTCTGCGAATCCTCGGCGCGGCGATTGGCGGTCACCACGATTTCCTTGAGGCCGCCATCACCGGCTTCCTGACTATCGCGCGGCGCCGGCTCCTGCGCCTGGGCCTGGGCCTGCCCCGACGTCGCCAGCGCGACCAGACACGCCCCTGCCAGCCAATATGCTGCCTTGGAAATCCGCATAGCCCTCTCCCCTCACATTGCATGCGCCGCTTGCTGCACCGCTGCGTTTTGCGAAGGTCTAACGGGTTATCGCCCCATCGGTCAATACTACTTGACGCTTGGCAAGCAAATTATTTTGCCCATCAGGCAGCAGCAAATCCGGCGGCCAGACGGCGCTCTAACGCTTGCTAGAGCGAGCGGGCGATCATCAGTTTCATGATCTCGTTGGTGCCGCCGTAGATTTTCTGGATGCGGCTGTCGCGGTACATCCGGGCGATCGGATATTCGAGCATATAGCCATAGCCGCCATGCAGTTGCAGGCATTCGTCGACGATGCGGCACTGCGCCTCGCTCACCCAGTATTTCGCCATGGACGCGGTCGCGGCATCGAGCCGGCCCTGCAGATGCCGCACGATGCAATGCTCGACAAACACCTTGGCAACGGTTGCCTCGGTCTTGCATTCGGCAAGCTTGAACTGGGTGTTCTGGAACTCGCCGATCGGTTTGCCGAACGCGGTTCGATCACGGGTATAGGCGATGGTTTCCTTAAGCGCGCGGTCGATCGTCCCCAAGCCCTGGATGGCGATCAGCAGACGCTCCTGCGGCAGCTTGTCCATCAGTTGATAGAAGCCCTGCCCCTCGCGTTCGCCCAGCAGATTGGCGGCAGGCACGGCGACTTTGTCGAAGAACAGCTCGGACGTATCGGCCGCTTCGAGCCCCAGCTTGTCGAGATTGCGACCGCGCCGGAAGCCCTCGACCCGGTCTGTTTCCACCACCAGCAGCGAGATGCCCCCTGCCCTTGCGCCCGGATCCGTCTTGCAGACCACGACGATCAGATTGGCGGTCTGCCCGCTGCTGATGAAAGTCTTCTGGCCGTTGAGAATGTAATGGTCGCCTTGTCGGATCGCGGTGGTCGCGATGGCTTGCAGGTCCGATCCCGCGCCCGGCTCGGTCATCGCGATCGCGGTCAGCAGGTCGCCCGAAACCAGCCCGGGCAGCCATCGCCGTTTCTGTTCGGCGGTCGCGTAATCGATCAGATAGGGCGCCACCATGGCATTGTGCAGCGGCAGCGCAAAGGCATCGAGTCCGTGGAGATAGATCTCATAGGCCAGCAGCGCCTCGTAGCGAAAATCGGCACCCAGCCCGCCATGGTCCGGATCGACCGACAGGCCAAGCAGGCCAGCCTCTGCCGCGGCCCTCCAGAAGCTGCGGGGGATCAACCCCGCCTCGCGCCACTCTTCCATTGCGGCCGATGAAGCATGGCGCGCCAGGAACCGGCGGACCGTTGCCCGCATCTGTTCGAGTTCGCCATCCAGCTCCGAAAAATCCATACCGCCTCCCGCCTGTCGGACAGATTGACGATCTTATGAATCTTTTTACCCTGCGTCAAATATTGGCGATCGCATGGAAATCATCGTCAATACCGATCACCAAGTCCCTTGCTTGCCGGTAATTTTCATTGCTCGCCTGCCGCGAACGTGTCACCAAGCCGACAAGACACCGGTAGACTGGGGACTTTGCAGCGTGGACGCATATATCAAGGGTTGGGAAGCAGCAGATCAGGAGCGCGCGCAATCGCGAGCGCGGCAGCGCGATCTGAAGCTGCAGACCCTTGTCCGGCTGGCATCGGTGATGCTCAACAAATCCGGCTATGAGGGGCTCTCGCTCGCCGAGATCGCCAATGTCCTCGGCATCACTAAGCAGGCGCTCTATTATTACACCAAGAGCAAGGAAGACCTGCTCTTCAAATGCTATACCCGCGCGCTCGACCTGGCCGAACAGGCCTATGACCATAGCGATGCCCAGGGCGGAACCGGGTTCGACAAGATCGCGAGCTTCGTACGCTTTCACCTCAACCCGGACGCCGAACCCTATGCCATTCTCGACAATTTGGGTGCGCTGACCGAAGAGCACCGCCAGGCGATCAGCGGTCGCGCCAAGGCGCTGGAACAGCGGATGCGCGGCTTCATCCGCGAAGGTGTGGAAGACGGCAGCATCAACCCGATCGATCCGAAATTCGCCGAATTCTGGATCCTCGGCTCGCTGTCGTGGATGCCCAAATGGTTCAAGCCCGACGGCGAGGTCTCCGCGACCGAAGTGGCCGATTCCTTCATCCAGCTGATCGGCGACGGGCTGCGGCCGCGCTAAACCTTCAGCAAACCGCCCCGGCAGCCCGCATCGCGGCGATCGCGCCCTGGTCATAGCCAAGTTCGGTGAGGATCGCTTCGGTCGAGGCCTCATCCGCCATCATTTGCTCGGAAGTGCGCGCGGGCGTCGTGCCGATGCGTGGCGATGGCGCCGGTTGCAGCCCATCCGCGCCTCCAAACACGCGACGCGCGCGGTTGTGCGGGTGATACACAGCCTCTTCCAGCGACAGCACGGGCGTCACACAGGCATCGCTGCCATCGAACAGCGCGCACCATTCGTCGCGCGTGCGACCGATCAGCACCTCGGCCAGGCGCTGCTTCTGCGCCGGCCAGTCCGATCGGCTGTGCTGCCGGGCAAAGAGTGGATCGTCGGCAAGCCCCGTGCGCTCGAGCAGTTGCGCATAGAATTGCGGTTCGACCGCACCCACCGCGAGATATTTGCCGTCGCGTGTTTCATAGGTGTCGTAAAAGGGCGCACCGCCATCGATCAGATTGGATTCGCGGCGGTTCGACCACTGGCCCTGGGCGAAAAGCGAATAGATCATCGTCATCAGTGTGGCGCTGCCGTCTACCATCGCGCAATCGATGACCTGCCCCCTGCCCGTCCGTGCTGCCGCATACAGCGCCGCCAGCAGGCCGAAGGCGAGCATCAGGCCGCCACCACCGAAATCGCCGATCAGATTGAGCGGGGGGACCGGACGCGCGCCGCGCCGACCGATCGCATGCAGCGCGCCCGATAACGCGACATAATTGATGTCGTGCCCCGCCGTCGAGGCCAAAGGCCCGTCCTGGCCCCATCCCGTCATGCGGCCATAGACCAGACGCGGGTTGTCACGCATCAGCTCGTCCGGTCCCAGCCCAATCCGCTCCATTACTCCCGGCCTGAAACCCTCGATCAGCGCATCGCTCCGTCGGCACAGCGCTTTTGCGACGTCCAGGCCATCGGGCGACTTGAGATCGATGGCGATGCTGCGGCGCGACCGGAGCAGGAAATCGCGCTCGTCCGACCCCGCGATGGCGGCCTGGCCGGGGCGGCTGATGCGGATCACCTCCGCGCCATGGTCTGCCAGCATCATCGCGCAGAAAGGCGCAGGGCCGATCCCGGCGAATTCGACGACGCGAAGCCCCTGCAATGACCCGGTCACGCGCGAACTGCCGGATCAGCGCGTGCGGTCGAGCGCGGCGAAATAATCGTGAATCCCCTCGCGCAAGCTATCGGGAAGGCCGGTGGGATCGACGGGAATGCCGTGGATGTTGCGCCAGTGGCTGTGGCACAGCTGGTGGATCGAGAAGGATTGCAGCATCGCCGTGCGGCGTCCGCAGGCATCCTGGCTCTGGTTCAGCGCCTCCTTCGCCATCTTGAGCGCGAAGCTCGATTTGAGCGCGATGCGTTCGGCGAGCAGCCCCGTCTGCTCGGCCAAGGCATCATCAGCGAAGACCCGCGCGACCATGCCGATCGCGCGCGCGTCCTCGGCACCCAGCCAGTCCGAGGTGAACAGCCAGTCCTTGGCGCGGCGCACGCCCAGTTCGAACGGGTGCATGAAGAATTCCGAGCCGCACATGCCGAAGGCCAGCACCGGGTCCTGGAACTGCGTGCTTTCCCCGGCCACGATCAGATCGCATACCCAGGCGAGCATCAGGCCGCCAGCTATGCACTTGCCCTGCACCTGCGCGATCGTCGGCTTGGGAAGCGCGCGCCAGCGTTCGCAAAGGCCGAGATAGATTTCCCATTCGCGCGCCATCATGCCTTCCTGGCCGGGGGCACCGAAATCGGCCCAGAGCCCGACCAGCGGAAAATCCTCGGGCCGCTTGCCCGAATCCCCCTTCAGATCATGCCCGGACGAGAAGGTGTCGCCCGCCGCGTCGAGGATGATGACCCGCACGTCGCTGTCCTGCGCGGCGCGACGGAACGCATCATCGAGCGCATAGAGCATCGCCACGTCCTGCGCGTTCTTGCGCTCGGGGCGGTTGAGCGTGATGCGGACGACCCCGTTTGCGGGCGCGCCATACAGGACGGGATCGGTGCCCTCGCTCATCGCGGATCAGGCCGGCAGAGGCCGCTGGACAAGCTCCAGCACATTGCCATCGGGATCGCGGAAGCACACGAAGAACGGCGCCCTGGTCCCGTCGGGCAGCGTCCGATAGACCGGATCGGACAGGAAGCTCACCCCCATCTCGCGCAGCACGGCGATATCGGCTTCGAAATCGGTGGTGGACAGCGCGATCCGGACCATGCCCGGGTCGGTCAGCGTCAGCGGCGACGGCTCCTGGTTGCGCGGGCGGATCCACTCAAGCAGATCGAGCCGGGTCGCGCCATGGTCCGATCCCAAGCGGAGCAGCGCGCCCTTGACCCAGTGGTCGCCGACCGCCAGCCCTTCGCTCACCATCGGATTGCCCGCTTCGGGAAAGGGCATTTCCACGACAAAGCCGAGCTTCTGATAGAAGGCGAGCGATACGTCGAAATCGCGGCAGTTGATGTTGATATGGTACATGCTGGTAATGTGCATGGGTCAGGATCCTTTCGCGTGCGCACCGTTCAGCCCGCCCGCAAAGGCAAAGCGCATGACGGCGCAGACTTCCTCGAAGGCGATGCGCGCCTGGAGGATCTGAGAAAACATCGAGAAGAAGCCGTGGATCTGCCCGTCATGGTGGCGGTGGGTGACGGGAACGCCTTCGCTGCGGAGCCGGGCGACATAGGCAATGCCCTCGTCGCGCAGCGGGTCGAGCCCGGCGGTGATGACATAGGCAGGCGCGACGCCCGCGAGCGTCTCGGCCCGTAGCGGCGAGGCGCGGCGCGGCGGGCGCGCATCGCCGAAATACTGGCGCGATCCGAAACGGATGTCGCGCTTGGCCAGCATGTAGCGGAATTCGTTGAGCGACGGCGTTTCCGCCTCATGGTCGAGCAGCGGCTCGGCGAGCACCTGCATCAGCGGCTGTGGCACCCCTCCCTCGCGCGCTTCCAGACAGACCGAAGCTGCCAGCGTCGCGCCCGAGCTTTCGCCGTGCAGGATGATCCGCTGCGGATCACCGCCCCATTGGCCTGCATGCTCGGTCAGCCAGCGATAGACGGCAAGCGCATCGTCATAGGCTGCCGGATACGGGTGCTCGGGCGGCACGCGGTGCAATGGCACGACCACCAGACACCCTACCTGCATCGCCATCGCGGTTGGTGGCGGCCCGAGATGATCGAGCGAGGTCGCAACGAACGTCCCGCCCAGATAATGGACGATAACGGGCAGATTGCCTTTCGAATCCCATGGACGGAAAATCCGGCATTCGATGTCGCCGCCGGGCCCGGGGATCATCTTGCGCTCATCGACACAACCTTCGGGCACGGGCGCTGCCATCAGTGGTCCGTTGCGGTTATAGAGCGCGCGGATCTCCTCGAGGTTCAGCTCCGAATAGTCGCCGAACTGCGCTGCCAGCATGTCCAGGATCGGGCGCACCTCCGGATCGACATAGTGACTGTCAAACACCCATCTCTCCCCCAATTCAGCGCGGCTCCGCGCTTGATTGCCAATCGGTAAAACGTAGATTGCCGATCGTCAAACAAAATCGAATACGGGGAGTAAGATCCCGGCAGCAGCGTTACTGGCCAAGCCCGATCACGGCGCACGAGCCTTGCTGTCGTCAGAGAAAATAGCCGTCGTACCGCGCGCGCAGCTGCTTCTTGTCGATCTTGCCGGTGGCCGTCAGCGGGACCTCGGCAATCTCGATGGCGTCGGGCAACCACCAGCGCGCGACATGCTGCTGCAGCCAATCCATCACCGCCCTGCGGTCTATTTCCACGCCATCGTGCGGTTCGATCACCAGCAGCGGCCGCTCGTTCCATTTGGGGTGTGCCAGTCCCACCACCGCAGCCACCTTGACGCCCGGTGCCCCCGCCGCGGCGTTTTCCAGGTCGATCGAGCTGATCCATTCGCCGCCGGACTTGATCACGTCCTTGGCGCGGTCGGTGATCCGCATGAACCCGTCCCGGTCGAGCGTGGCGACATCGCCGGTGTCGAACCAGCCCTCGCCATCAACCGCAGACTTGTCCGCCCCGAAATAGCGCTCGACGACCCAGGGACCGCGCACCAGCAGCGCGCCCGACGTTTCACCGTCGGGTGGCACGGCGTTCCCGCTGTCGTCGACGATCTTCAGCTCGATCCCGAATTGCAGCCGGCCCTGACGTGTCCAGATCGTCTCCCACATCGCATCCTCGCCCTGCTCGGCCAACTGGGGCGTCGGGGTCGCCACCACGCCCAGCGGGCAGGTTTCGGTCATGCCCCAGATCTGCAGCACATCGACCTGATGCTTGTGGCGAAAGGCCTCGGCCATCGATATCGGCACTGCGGAGCCGCCGATGACCACGCGCTTCAGGCTGGTGGGGCTTTGCTGCGTGCGATCGAGCCAGTCGAGATAGGCGGTCCAGATGGTGGGAACGCCGCCGGTAAAGGTGACGTTCTCGCCGGCGATCAGCTCGTGCAGCGAGGCAGGGTCCATCTTCTCGGCGGGCAGCACGAAGCTAGCGCCTGCCATGGCCGCCACGAACGGCAGGCCCCAGGCCGTGGCGTGATAGAGCGACGAACAGGGCATCACGACATCGAACGCGCTGAGCCCGAAGGCGGATGGTAACCCCGCCGCCATGGCGTGGAGCACGATCGCGCGATGGCTGTAAAGCACGCCCTTGGGATCGCCAGTGGTGCCCGAAGTATAGCAGAGGATGGCCCCGGCATTTTCGTCGAACTGCGGCCAGGCCAGATCGTCGGAAGCGCTGGCGATTAATGCCTCATAATGCAGCCCCGGCGCGTTCGAGGAAAGCGCGACGAACTGCTCCACCCGCGGCAAACGGTCGCGGATGTCCGCGACCAGGCTCTCAAAACTGCTGTCATAGAACAGGACGCGGCTTGCGGCATGGTTGATGGTATAGACCAGCTGATCGACGTGCAGCCTGGGATTGGCAGTATGCAGCACCGCCCCGATGCCCGGCACCGCGAAGAACAGCTCCATGTGACGATGCGTGTTCCAGCCGAGCGAGGAAACGCGATCGCCCGAGGCAATTCCCATCGCCTGAAGCGCCCGGGCCATCTGCCGGGCGCGGCGCACCATCGCGGCGTAATCATAGCGCCACAACGGTTCGTCGGGCAGCCTGGAGATGATCGCACGCGCCCCGTGCGCGCGTTCGGCATGCTCGGCGATCGAAGCGACCATCAGCGGCCTTGGCTGCATCAAACCTGAAATCAATTCTCGCGCCTTTCTGAATGTTGCCGTGCCGATCGCGGGTTCGAACGGCTCCGTTAGCAAGTGGCATCTGTACAGCCTCGGTCAGGGCCCGGCTGGACCCGGCCTTTTCGGTCATGCCGGCCTATAGGCATCCGTCTCGACAGCTCAGAGGCTAGGGAGTGCGCTTGACGACTGTCAAGCCGAATTCGCCCAGCGCCCGCCAATGAAGGATCGACCGTTCAAGTCGCGTTTCGGCGCTGCTGTTTTTCCAGAATCGCACGCTCGGCCTCGTCCAGCGCGGCGGTATCCGCCAGCACCGCGCCGCGCTGCCCCATCGGCCTGTCGGGGCCCACCGTGGAATCGCGAAAGGTCTGCCGCTCGGTCTCGGCATTGATTTCCGCGCCGATCAGCACCGCATAGGCAGACAGGAACAGCCACATTAGGAAGATAACGATCGCGGCGAGCGAGCCATAGGTAGCGTTGTAATCGCTTAGGTTCGCGGCATAGAAGCCGAAGCCCAGCGTGATGGCCAGCCACAGCACCGTCGATGCCACCGACCCCAGCGACAGCCAGCGCCATTTGGCTGCGCGCCGGTCGGGCGCATAGCGAAAGAAGATGGCGAAGGTTGCGCTGACCAGCAACGCGGCGACCGCCCAGGTAAGCACCTGGATCAACAGCAATGCCCCGCCCCCCAGAAACGGAGCCAGAAAGTTGCGAATATAGCCGAACAGCGAAATGGCGATCAGCCCGATCACGGCAACGGCCGCCATGCCCAGGGTGATGAGCACAGCGACGCCTGTGGTGCGCAGGAACCCCCTGGTTTCGTGCTCCTCGTAGATGATGTTGAGCGCCCCCATGATCGCGGTCGCTGCGCGCATCGCGCCATAGGTCGACAGGAGCAGCGCCAGCACCAGCCCCAGCCCCTGCCGGGTCGCGCTGGTGGTCACGATCTGGATCAACTGTTCGCGCAGGATGACAAGCACTTCAGGCGGCACGACATCGACCAGCAGGTCGAGGCTCGCCGCGACGGTCGAGGGATCGGCGATCAGGCCATAAAGCAGCACCACCACCGCGATCAGCGGGACGAAGGCGAGAAAGGCGAAAAACGCGACGCCTGCAGCGAGCAGCGAAAGATTGTGCACGCCGTTCATGAGATAGACGCGCTTCATTATAGCGAACCAAGCGCTGCGCGGCATCTGCAAGGGGGAATCGGACAGTGCACCAGGCACCCGTTGCGCCATGGCCTCGACGTCATCGCCTGACTGGTGCGCCATGGTCGCTCGGTCGGCCGGGGTGGAAGCCATAATCAGTCAGCCGAGACTGCAGCGGGCATAGCTGCACTCTGCGACTGGTCCATTTCGGCAGCAGCCTGTTCAGCCTCGCGCGCCGCATCGAGCTGCGCCTTGGTCTCTGCCTCGATCTTGCGCGCCTTGGCGCTCAATTCGCGCGATTGCCGCTCGAACTTCTCGTCGAAACTCGGCTCGCGCTGACAGGCCGAGACCAGCGCCAGGCTTGCCACCGCTGCAAGAGTGAGGCGGACGCGCATCAATAATCCTTCCGATACTGCACATTGACGTTCGACCCGCCGAAACTGCCGACCTGGCTAAGCACCGACAAGGCCTTGCTCAGGCTGATCTCGATCTGCGTCGCGGTAAAGCCGCGCGTGTCGGTGATGATTTCGACATAGACGTCGTTCGAGATATACTGGCCGACGGCGAGCGACGTGCCGCGTCCCGTCTCCTCATCCGCGCCCAGGATCCGCAGCCGGTCCACGCCCGACGCCGATTGCAGCACGCCCAACGGATTGAGCCCGCCGCTGCCCCCGCGCAGGCTGTTGAGCGAGGCCGCCAGCTGCACCGCCTGGATCGGGGTGAGCTCGCCGATCGAGTTGCCGAACAGGATGCGCGCCATCACCTCGTCCTGCGGCAGCGATGGCGTCGACGAGAAGGCGATGTCCGGGTTCTCTCCGGTACCTGACACGACGATGTTCACCGTCACGTCGCCCGCCTCGCCGCTCGCGCGGAGGTTGAGCTCGGGGTTGGTCGCGCTGCCGCCGTTGAAGCGCAGCCGGCCTTCTTCCAGGTCGAACGAACGCCCGGCAAAGCCCAGAGTGCCGCGCACCAGGTCGATCCCGCCCGTAATGCGCGGATTGCCCGTTGTGCCGGTGATCCGGATATCGGCCGCCCATTCGGAATCGAGTCCCATGCCCGAGACATAGATCTGGTTGTCGGCGACCACCTTCACATCGAGCTTCCAGTTGCTGGGCACGCCTGAGATCGGTTCGGGATCGCCCGTGATCCGCGCGCGCCCGAGCGCCGGCTTGCGCCGAACACCGGTGAGCTTCGCGACCCGCGCCGAGCCCTGGCGGACGATGCGATAGCGCGTCTCGGGCAGGCTGATCGTGCCCGAGATGACCGCGCCCTGCGCGGCGCTGTTGATGATGCGGAGTTGGCCGGTGGCGGTTGCCGCGAGATCGTTCCCCTGCGCGAGGCGCGCCTTGTCGAGATCGAGCGCGAGCTGGACCGGGAAGCCCTGGGCCGAACTCAGCGAGACAAAGCCTTCGCCGCGGATTGTGCCCTCGCCGGCGCGCGCGGTCAGCTCCTCGACCTGCAGCCGGTCGCCGGTGAAGCTGCCGCGCAGCCGCATGTTGGTCAGCCGCGTGCCATATTGCTCGTTCTCGTAGGTCAGGCTATTCGCCCGCACGATACCCCGCAGCTGCGGCTGCTGGACACGTCCGGTGAAATCGGCCGCCACCCCGATCGGCCCGGTCAGGCTCTGGTCGGGCAAGGCCGCGAGCGAGAAGAGCGTGTCGGCAGGGCCATTATAGCGCAGGCCTCCGCTCAATGGGGCAGCGAGCAGCCGCGTCGTCCAGCTCCCGGCGCCCGGTGGCAGCGGATTGAGCCTGACCTGCATCCGCCCGATGATCGCACCGCGCCGCCGGATGATCGCATTGGCCGAGCCGCCATCGGGCTGCAGGCGCCCGACCACGCTCATGTCCACCGGTTGCGACACCGATGCCAGGCTGGTGCGGGTGAAGTCCTCGATGCGCAGGCGTGCGTCTGCCGAGGGGAAGCTGGTCGCGCTCGCCTGAGCGAAATCGAGGCTGCCCGATGCGGTTCCGCCCAGGCCCAGGCCGGGCATGATCGGGTTGATCAGCGCGAGATCGACATCGCTCAGCCGCGCCTCGACATTCATGCCCGCGCCATAGCTGCCGGCAAGCTGGATGGTGCCGCGCGACAGGTCGATGGTCGTCGGCATGAGCCGATATTGCGCGTTCTGCGGGAGGATACGGGCGGGGTTGCGGGTCTTGAAATCGATGCCGTTGGCGCGCCCATCGAGCGCGATCCGCCAGAGGTCCGGCTGCAAGGCGGCGTTGGCGGCGATGCGGAACGGAAAGCCGTTGCGCCCTTCGGCCATGACCCGGGCGCTTCCCCGGCCGCCGCGATAGTCCACCTTGGCGCGCGCGGCGACGATCTGCAGCTGGTTCATCCGGGCACCGGCGATCTGGATGTCCGCGACGACCTGCGGGGTCTCGGCCAGGACCATGTCGGCCGAGACAATCGCGCGGCCGATAACCAGTCCTGCCGGCCCAGGCAGCCGCGCGTCGCGCGCCGTCAGCGCCAGCACCGCGCGCTGATAGGCACCAGTGGCAGATAGGCTGACATTGCCCGAGACGCCTGCGCCATCGGCAGCCAATTCGCCTGCAAACGGTCCGGCGGAGGTCTGGCGCACGCGCCCGGTGATGCCGATATCGGCAAAGCGGGTGCCTGGGTTGACCGCGATCTCGAGCGGGCCTCGGTTCGTGAAGATGTCGACATCTGCGGTGAATGGACCGTAATCGGTGTCGCCCGATCCCTCGACCACATAGCTCTCGCCATTGCCGCGCAAGGTCGCGACGACATTCGACATGCCGACGCCGAGGCCGGGCCGTGCCGCCCTGACGGTCGCGACGGGGCGGGTTACCGTGCCGGTCACCGCGACGGCGAGCGGCCCGTATTGGTTGGAGCTGCCACTGGCATTGAAGCGGATTTGGCCATCCGCGCCATAGGACCCGCTGCCCTGCGACAGGCGGAATGCGGGCGCTGCGACGGTCAGACGCGTCACGCGGCCGATGCCATCGCTGCCATAGCTGACATTGGCGTTAATCAGCGAATTGCCGCCGAGAAACTCGCGCAGCCCATCGTTGAAGATCTGGCTCGAGCGCGCGCGAACGGTGCCCGCGAGACGGAATCCACCATTGCCCGTCGTCTCGAGGTCGATATCGGTCGCGACATTGAAGACGCCGACGCTCTCGATCCGATAGCCGTTGACGCGGCCGTTCAGCGCGCCGGTGTATAGCCCGGTATTGAGATCGGCGAGCAGGACGGCGGTCGCATCGATCCGGCTCGAGCGGATGCGCATATTGTCCGACATCAGCCGGGCGTTCGAATAGGCGAGATCGCCGTCGAGCCGCACATTCTCAAGCAGCCCGCCCGCCGCAGCGTTCAGCCCTGCGATCCGGCTTGCACGCGCGCTAACCGGCATGATCCAGGCGTCGCGATCGAGCCGGGCCGCGCCGCTGGCGCGCAATCCGAGGATCGCCATGTCGTTGAAACCGAGCCGTGCGGCGTTGACTTCATAGGCGATTCGGGGGGCAGCAAAGGCTCCGTCAAGCGTAAGATTGGCGACGATCCCGGCGCCATTGAGGTTTTCCGCAATGGTGCCCGGTTGCAGCAGGCGGAAGCCGATAGCCAGATTGCGCATCCGGCTTTCACCCAGATCGACCAGGCCCTTGGCGTCCAGCGCGAAATTCTCGTTTCCGATCCGCGCGGCGAGATCGAACCGGCGCTCGTTCGCGGTGGTCGTGATGTCGATCGCGGTCTCGGGTGCCAGCAGCGTGCTCGGCTGGCTCTTCAGCAGCAAGGCCGGACGCATCGTGCCGCGCGCGGCGAAGGTGCCGTTGCGCGCGGTCAGCGCGATGTCGCCGAGCGACTGGTCGCCCAGCGAGCCCTTTAGCGCGCCATTCCAGGCCTGCCAGTCGCCCTTGCCGCTGAGGTCGAGCTGCATCGGCTGGGCAATGCCGGTCAGACCCGCGATCAGGCCCTCGGCAGGTGCATCGAGGCGGAAGGTCAGGTCGAGCGTGTTGGTTTCGGGCACCGCGCGCAGATCGATGACCGCGCTTTCGCCGCCCGCAAATCCCGCGCCGGCGGTGGTGGCCGCGCGCGCGCTGACCACGGCGGTCCGATCGGCAATATGCACCTTGCCGTTCAGCGATGCACGGTGTCGCTGGCCGGTGACGGGCGCGTCGATATCGATCCGGCGAAGCTGCAGATTGGCGATATCGAGGTCGAGATCGGGCAGCAACGGCTCGTTGGTCGGTGGGGTTTCGTTGAACGTGGGCAGTCGCCGCAGGCGCATCTGCGGCACGATCAGCGAGCGGATATCGACATGGCTTCCGATAAAGGCAAACGGCCGCCAGTCGAGCTCGACCAATGGCGAGGATGCGAACACGCCCTTTGGATCGCGCAGGGTCAGGTCGCGAATGCGCATCTCGCCATAGAGCGACCCCTCGATCGCGCCTATGCCGATGCTCATCCCGTTCTCGAACTCCATGCCTTCGATTTGCCTGGTGACGAACCGCTTGCCGCTGCTGCTGTCCAGCCAGACATAGGCGATGGCGAACAGCACCACGATCGAGCCGACCAGCACCGCAAGGCCGATGGCGATCCGGCGCAGCCAGGATGCGCGCTCCGGGCGCGCTACGGCCTGCTCCTCGGCGGGGATGGCGACGCTGTCTTCGGTTTCGGCCATCAGAAGGCCTGCCCGATCGAGATATAGATCGCGACGCGCGATTCTCCGGGGCGGCGGCCCAGCGGCGTGGCGACATCGAGGCGCATCGGGCCGAAATTGGTATAGAAGCGCCCGCCTATGCCGACGCCATAGCGCAGGTCGTCAAAGCCGGGCGTAGAGCGGGTCGAGACCTGGCCCGCATCGATAAAACCGACGATCCCGTAATTGCCGAAGCGATAGCGCACTTCCGCCGCCGCCTCGACCAGGCTGCGTCCGCCGATGGGCCGGTTGTCGGGGTCCTTGGGCCCCAGCTCCTGATAGCCGAAGCCGCGCACCGAGCCGCCTCCGCCAGCATAGAAGCGCCGCGACGGGGCTATGTCCGCGCGATCCGCGCCATAGATCGAACCCACGCGCGCGCGCCCGGCGATGACGATATTGTCGCCGACCGGATAATAGCCGGTCGCCTCGAACAGCCCGCGCCCATAAAATTGCGTGCCGCTGCCGAGCGATGCCTCGGGCGAGATCTGGGCCGACAGGCGGAAGCCGCTGGTCGGGTCTAGCAGGTCATTCGATCGGTCCCAGGTGATCTGCCCGGGCAATGCTGCGACATAATAGGTCCGGCGGTCGCGCTGGCCGGTGGTGAAATTGAAATCCTGCTCGTTGGTGCCGAGCAGTTCAAAGCCATAGCTGTAGGTGATCGGCTTCTGCCAGATGGGGGTGCTGTAATAGGAGACACGCCCCGCGAGGCGACCGGTAAAGGCCTCATAGGCGGCAAAGTCGCTGCGCAGCGCGGACAGACTCAATTCGACCGCGCGGTCACGGCGGCCCGCATTGGATCGGCGGAAGGTGACCGACGCCCCCTGTTCCTGCGTGCCCCCGGTGGCGCTGACGATCAGCGCGCCTTCGGGCGGGAACAGGTTGCGGTGCGTCCAGCTACCCTGCGCGCGGATGCCCTGACCGGTGCCGTAACCGGCATTGGCCGCCAGCGTCCGCGCCGGGCCTGCTTCCTGATCCACCGCGAGATCTGCATATTGCGTGCCGCCGGGCGCCTCGACGCCCGTCGGCTGCGGTTGCACCGCTACCGTGGAGTAAAGCCCGGTCGCAACCAGTGCCTTGCGCAGATCGTCGACCAGCCGGCTGTCGTAAAGCTCGCCCTTCTTGAAGCGCGCTAGCTTCGTGATGTGGTCGGAATCGAACACGGTCGACCCGCGCGTGAGAATGTCGCCGAAGCTGCTGCGCGGCCCCGGCGTCACGGGAAGCGTGTAATCGCCGGTCTCGGTTTCGGGATCGAGAAGCACGTCGCGCTGGCCGACCTGCGCAAAGGGATAGCCCGACTGGGGCAGCGCCACGGCAATGTTCGCCTCGGCCGCGAGCACCCGCTCGGCATCGATCGGCTGGCCCGGCTTGGGCACGAAATTGCGCGAGATAAGGTCCTCGGGCTCGACCGGCCAAGCGTCGAAGGTAATTGAGCCAAACCGGTAGCAGGGTCCCGGCGAAGCGGTCAGCACGACCACCAGCGGCCCGGTTCCGGCTTCCGGAAACTCGATCGCGCCGTTGACCGTGGCGTCGTGGAAGCATTCGCCGATCAGCAGATCGGCGAGTAGCTGCTGGTCCTCCAGCATCCGCGCGGAGACCATCGCGCCGTTGCTCGCCTTGCCATCGCCGTCGTCGAGCGCCGACAGCTCCTCGAACCTGGACCGGATCGTTTCGGCACCATCGGGGCTGGGACCCGAGCCCGCAACCGCTGCCCCGAGCAAATCCAGCCCTTCGATACGATAGCTGTAGCGTACCGTCTTCGACACGCTGTCGTCCGCCTCGGTATACCGGCTTTCCTCGAAGGGCTCGACATCGAAGCTCTCGATCGGCCCCAGCGGGGCGTCGATCTCGGGTTCGTCTGGCAGGCGCGGCAGCATCGGATCGGTGGACAGTGACGGATCGCGCGCGGACCGCGCCTGCGCTTCAAGCTCAGTCTGTTCGGTATCCCAATCCTCGACCGTGCCCAGGGGGGCATCCGGATCGATCGCAGGGATGGTGGCATCGAACTCCTCGTCGTCGATGATCGCAGGCTCGGCGGAATTTGGAGCCGGTTGCGCAGGGATACTCTGATCCGCCGGCTGCATGGCCTGGGCGGCAGGGCTGGCACATAAGGCGGGCAAAACAACGCAACAGACCGAACGAAGGCGCAAAGACATCGAAAATCCTGGTTTCCAGGGCGCCTGGCTGAACGTCCCCCGCCGCATTACGCGCCATCCAGCCAATTGGTTCACGCACATGGGTTAGAATGATGGGCTCAAGCGGCCGAGGCGCTCCATCACCTGCAGGCTGACCCGTCAGGGATCGCATCTCCCTTTGAACGGTATTGCAATCGGCCAGACGAAATTCCTTGCCTTGCGATGCCGGGACCCGAAGGACAGATGCATGACGACATCCATTGCATCGCCTGCCCTGCGCAGCATCTCGCTCGATCGGGTCGGTTACGATGACACGCCCGCAGACCGCGTCGGGTCGTGTCCGTCAATGTGGTGTAAATTCGGTTGTGGCCAGCGGGCGGCATTTTCAGGCGGCCTTGGGTGTAATCTGTAGCGGCT